>ERZ1292640.254-Hain-H43-02um-R1-254-length-43057-cov-6_pt2 | contig 41431 bp, 27 predicted proteins | sample MGYA00564404_ERZ1292640 | MGnify/ENA primary metagenome ERZ1292640 (study PRJEB36523, sample SAMEA6512636) | groundwater metagenome | collected 2019-01-08 | study: AquaDiva: Metagenomics assemblies of 32 groundwater samples | reverse complement strand
GCAGACTATTTCACACTATCAAATACTGGAAAAGCTTGGTGAGGGGGGAATGGGTGTAGTGTACAAAGCTCAAGACACGAAGCTCCTCCGCTCCGTCGCGTTGAAGTTTCTTACCCCTGAGATGACGCGCGACCAGGATGCAAAGAAGCGATTCATCCAAGAAGCGCGAGCCGCCTCGGCGCTCGATCATCCCAACATCGCCGTCGTCCACGAAATCAATGAGACCCACGATGGCCATTCCTTCATCTGCATGGCCTATTACGAGGGGCAAACGCTCAAAGATAGAATCACGAGCGGACCTCTGAGTATTGAAGAGGCTGTGCACATCGCAGTTCAGATCGCGAACGGACTCCAGCGCGCCCATGAATCGGGTATCGTTCACCGCGATATCAAGCCGGGCAACATCATGATCACACCGCGCGGCGAGGTGAAGATCGTGGACTTTGGCCTGGCGAAACTTGCCGCTCAGACGCGTCCCACGAGGTCAGGATCTACGGCCGGCACAGCGGCCTACATGTCACCGGAACAAGTGATGGGGGCTGAAGCAGACAATCGTAGCGATCTCTTCTCCCTTGGCATTCTCTTGTACGAGGCGGCTACCGGGAAGCGGCCGTTTGTAGGGGAGCACGAGCCGGCATTGTTCTACTCAATCGCCAATGCTGATCCATTGCCCCCTTCGGCAGTTCGAGCGGGGATACCACAGGAGCTTGAGAAAATTATCCTTCGCCTGCTGGAGAAAGATCCGCAGAAGCGATATCAGAATGCTGCTGATGTTCGTGCGGATCTGAAGCAGTTCCTCGGTGAGGCGCCAACACCACGTCTGATGAGACGAGTTCCAGCTCTCCTGCGCGGCAAGTTCTCAATTCCGATCGTCATAGGGGCTGCGGCATTGATTGTTACTACAATACTCTTCGCGACCGGCACGCTGCAGAAATGGTTTGGCGCACCGCGGTTGCCGGAACAAAAGATAATCGCAGTACTACCGTTCACCAATATCGGCGGCGATTCGAGCAAGAGAGCTCTCTGTGATGGTCTTTTTGAGAGGATCACGAGTGGGCTTGTTCAACTGCAAAAACTTCGTGGAGACTTAAAGGTGGTGTCGTCCAGCGAGACACGCAGGTTTACAACTGTGAGCGACGCATATCGAGGATTAGGTATCTCCATCGCCGTTGTTGGCAGCTTCCAATGGGCACCCCAGCAGATTCAGGTGACGGTCAATCTGGTTGAAGCTAAGAGCATGCTCGTCATTGATTCCAAGATCATTGATAGTCCCGCCGATATCACTTCTCAGCTAGAGAACAGGGTTGTTAGCTCAATAGCGGAAATGATGGGGTTCGAACTCAGATCGGCGGATCTATGGGGGCTCGCCGCTGGCAAGAGCAAAAACGAAAAAGCCTACGAGCTGTATCTCCAAGGGCGGGGCTATCTGTACCGCTATGAGAAGCCTCAAAATATCAATGCTGCAATCGACGCTTTTGAGAGAGCACTGAGGCGAGACTCTTCTTACGCTCTAGCATACGCCGGATTGGGCGAAGCCTACTGGCGCAAGTATGAAGCAACCAAAGATGTCCAATGGATACCGTCAGCAGTGAACTATTGTAAGCACGCTATTGAACTGGGTGATGCGCTGGCCCCTGTTCATATCACCTTGGGACTTATCCATCGAGGGAGCGGAAGATACGAGGAGGCTATCCAGCAATTTCAGCGAGCACTGGCGATCGACTCGCTAAGTTCAGATGCATACCGGGAACTTGCGAAGACCTATCAAGCCTTGAATGACACTTCGAAAGCTGAGGAGACCTACAAAAAGGCAATTGGATTGAACCCAAGTTACTGGGCGGGTTACAATAATCTAGGAGTGTTTTATTACAACAGTGCAAGGTATGCAGAAGCGGCGACGGCTTTCAAGCGTGTCACCGAACTTACGCCAGACAATTACAGAGCGTACAACAATCTTGGTGGAATATATTTCTACCTTGGGCGTTGGGACGAGGCTCGGACGATGTTTGAGCGATCGATTGCGATTGAACCCAATAACTACACATCCTATTCTCAACTCGGGACGCTCTACTTCTATCAAGAGCGTTACGCTGACGCAGCAAAAGCATACGAGAGTGCTCTGAAGTTGCAAGACACTGATTATCTTCTATGGGGGTTTCTCGGTTCAGCCTACCAATGGTCTGGTGCTGATTCGAAGAAAGTGGAGGAGTGTTTCCGAAAGGCCATCGCTGGGGCGGAGCAGAACCTTCAGATTAATCCGCGCGATGCGACGCTTCTGTGTGCTCTTTCTGAATACTATGTGATGGTAGGCGAGAGGAAGAAGGCTCTTGACCTGCTGCAGCAGGCCTTACTCCTGGCGCCAAACAATGTGCTTATCATGGGACGCGCTGGCTCCATATTTGAGGAACTTGGTGATCGGACTGCAGCACTGAAGTGGATAGAAAAGGCCTTCCGCAAGGGCTATTCGGCAATAGAGCTTGAACGTGATCCGGCGCTGAAGGGTCTTCGAGGAGATCCAAGATTTCACAAATTGATTAGTGCGCAGGCTCGAAGTAAGCCTACGAAGTAGAGAGACAGAATCATTCATTTCCACACAAGGAGGCTTCGATGAAACAGAAAACCAAGGAGCACTGCAAGATCGAGAAGAAGGGCTCATTTGGCAAGAAGTGGAAGGTGGACTCGATCAAGGTCAAAGCGACAAACGACAATGAGGTGACCTGGACATGCGATGATTCGGATTTCATGATCTGGTTCCCTCCAGATTGGAATCCGCTGGTTGGCACGAATCAGTCTGGCAAAACTCGCTTATTTACTGCTCAGGTGCGCCAGGACGTTTCTCCTGGTCAGGTTTACCAGTACAGCATCTTCTGCTATGCAGATAACGAAATGGCTGAAGGCAACTCACCACCAACGATGATTATCGAGTAGTCTGAGTTGGTAAGGGCCGACGAGGAGCTTAGCAGGTCTTTCTGGGGGAGGGGTGAGGAACGCCCATCTTTTACGTTATTAATCTATACGAGTGGCTGAAACTTATCGACAAGAGCGCCCGAGAGAAAGGAGCGATTGCTATGTTTATGCGACTTGTTCAAGTGAGAGTGAAACCGGAAACCTCGGCAGAGCTTTCCAGACTTTACAACGAAAAGATCATCCCCGCACTCCAGCAGACAACCGGCTGCCTCTACGCGAGCCTCATTCAGAGCATCGATCACCCCGATGAATCCATTTCGCTGACGCTCTGGGACTCCCCTGAGCACGCCGAAGCGTACGAACAAAGCGGCATCTTCCAGAGACTGATGCTCGAGACTGCGCCATATCTCTCTGATTCCTCCGAATGGAAGATCCAGCTCTCGAAAGATCTCACGCTGGAGTATGTACCTGTCCCCGAAGAACCGATCGTGAAGTCGTACAAGGTCACCGCTACAGCGGGCAACAGAACGCTCCCCACCGAGCATATCAACCGCTTGTACGTTCGCATCGTTTCAGCGCGAATCCAGCCGGACAAGATCGAGGAGCTCGCACAACTCTATGCAAGCGAAATTCTTCCCGTGCTCCGAGCTGTCCCCGGTTGCCGCTACGCATTCCTCACCGAGGGGGTGGAAAACGAGGCGATGTCCATCTCCATCTGGAACACAAAACAAGACGCCGATGCCTATGAGGCCAGCGGTCTCTTCGACCGGCTCACAAAGAAGGTCCAGCACACCTTCACAGATGTTTACCAATGGAAGATGGCGGTGGAAAAACACTCCAGCAGCCAAGTCTCCACCAGTGATGATCTTACCGTTCAGGGATACAATGTCATCACAGGCAAGAGCTTTCGATAGCAAGCGGAGAGTATGAAGCCGTGTGCATCCTCCGTGTGCACGCCGCGCCCCTGCTCCCCGAGCAGACGAATCAATATGATTCGTGATCGGATACTGCGTCGGTGATGATTCGTCAAATTACCTCGTAATAAAGAAACCTGTCACACCTTTTGTCCGCGACGCCTTTTTCGGCCACAGTGTTACACAGCCCAAGTTCCGAAATCCATTTCAATCTTTGTGAGCAACAGGACACCGATCTTGACCGAACATTCATTCCCCAATTCATCTAAACCTGGTAGATGAGCCCGCCTTCATTCTTGCTTGTTTCGTGAGTAATCCTCATATTTTGCTTCGCTGTTCAGGACCTGTTTCTTGACCTTCCCGAGTCATTTCACCTCTAACCGGCCGCATCGGAGGATCTGATGAAGTCCACCTGCTTTCTCGTCCTTTTCGTTGTAACTTCACAACTCCTGCAAGCGCAGAAGACCACTGCGACCTTGGATTGGGATGCACGATTCCGCACGATTCCAAGCTCGGAACGCCAGCGCGAATACGTTCGCCGTCTTTCTGCACGCCCACATCATCTTGGCTCCCCCTATGGCAAAGAGAACGCTGAGTGGCTGGCTACCACGTTCAAGCAGTGGGGGCTTGAGACGAGAATCGAGACGTTTGATGTTCTCTTCCCTACTCCAAAAGAACGGCTCGTGGAACTTGTAGAGCCGACGAGGTTCAGGGCCGTGATGCAAGAGCCGACAGTGCCGCTCGACCCGACTTCCAATCAGCACACCGAGCAATTACCGACCTACAATGCCTATTCTGCCGATGGGGATATCACCGCTCCGCTTGTGTACGTCAACTACGGCATCCCGGACGATTATGAACAACTGGAGCGACTTGGCGTTTCGGTCAAGGGCTGCATCGTCATTGCCCGGTATGGCGCATCGTGGCGGGGGATCAAACCAAAAGTTGCTGCAGAAAAAGGTGCCGTCGGCTGCCTGATTTACTCAGATCCACGCAACGACGGGTACTACCAGGGCGATGTCTTTCCAAAGGGTCCGTGGAGACCAAAAGATGGCGTGCAGCGTGGTAGTGTGATGGATATGCCATTCTACCCTGGCGATCCACTCACGCCCGGCGTCGGCGCAACGACGAACGCAAAGCGGCTCGACATTAAGGATGCGAAAACGCTTACCAAGATCCCCGTTCTCCCCATTTCCTATGCAGACGCACAACCATTGCTTGCAGCACTTGCCGGTCCGGTCGCTCCCGAGTCGTGGCGAGGTGCTCTCCCCATCACCTACAAGATCGGCCCAGGGCCCGCGAAAGTCCGTCTCAAGGTCAAAGCAAATTGGGACATCAAAACGATCTACGATGTCGTCGTCACCATCCCGGGCTCTGCGTATCCGGATGAATGGATTATCCGTGGCAATCACCACGATGCGTGGGTCAACGGCGCACAGGATCCTTGTTCGGGACTGGCTGCCCAGATGGAAGAGCTGCGAGCGATGGCTGAACTTCTGAAGCAAGGATGGAGACCGAAACGGACAATTATCTATTGCGCCTGGGATGCTGAGGAACCGGGGTTACTTGGTTCAACAGAATGGGCAGAGGAGCATGCCGATGAGTTAAAGCAGAAAGCGGTCCTCTACATCAACACCGATTCAAACGCACGAGGATTCCTCGGTGTAGAAGGATCGCATACACTCGAGAGATTCATCAATGAAGTCGCCCGAGATATCGAAGACCCTGAGAAGCGTATCTCCGTGTGGAAGCGGAGTCAGCTCCTCCGCATTGCGAATGCGCACACGCCAGAGGATCGAAACGAAGCCCGCTCGCGTTCTGATCTGCGCATCGGAGCGCTCGGCTCGGGTTCCGACTACACAGCATTTCTTGATCACCTCGGCGTTGCGTCGCTCAACCTCGGGTACGGCGGTGAGGACGGCGGCGGTATCTACCACTCTATCTATGACGGCTTCTACTGGTACACGAACTTCGCCGACACGCATTTCGCGTACGGTCGCACGCTCGCTCAAACGGTTGGCACCGCTGTGATTCGTCTCGCGGACGCGGATCTGCTGCCGTTCGACTTCACAAACTTCGCTGAGACTGTCAAGCGGTATGTCGATGAGCTCAAGAAACTCCTGAAGAATCTCCAGGATGAAATCAAGGAGCGCAACAAACAGATAACGGAAGGCGTCTTCACGGCAATTGCCGATCCGAAGGAACCGTTTGTTCCGCCATCGATGGAAAACGTACCACCTCACCTCAATTTTGCGCCACTGGAAAACGCAGTTGAAACCCTGACTCGAAGTGCGGAGCGGTACGACCAGGTAGCGAAAAGGGCTCTGCAAACGGAAAAACCGTTGCCTGCTGTAGCTCTGAAAGCCGTGAACGCAAAACTCATGCAGGCCGAACGAACCCTTGTCAGTCCCGACGGACTACCCGGACGACCGTGGTTTAAGCACTTGATCTATGCGCCTGGCGCCTACACAGGGTATGGCGTGAAAACGATACCGGGCGTGCGAGAAGCCATCGAACAGAAAAAGTGGAGTGAAGCTGATTCAGAGATCGTGCGTGCTGCACGTGTGCTGGAACAGGAGGCTTCATTGATCAACTCCCTGTCGTCAGACTTGAACCAAGCTTTGCGCTAGGTGCACTGTTCTTGCCGAGAGTTTTTTCGCATTCAGCAAGTAAAAGGAGGTCACCATGAAAGCATTCATCGCTATCGTGCTAGCCCTATTGGTTGCGTCAATCGGACTGTCTCAACCTCAGCTAACCGCGATCAAGTGCGGCAAGTTGATCGACGGGAAGTCCGACACGCCAATCGACAACGTCCTCATCCTGATTGAAGGAAACAAGATCAAAGAGGTTGGGAAGAACGTCTCGATCCCGCGGGGCGCAAGAGTCATTGACCTTTCCAACGCAACTGTTCTCCCCGGCCTCATCGACGCGCATACACACGTCCTGCTGCAAGGAGACATCACCGCTGAGGACTACGCGGAGCAAATCCTCAAAGAATCAATCCCGTACCGCACCTTGCGCGCATCGCTTTCGTGCAAGACCGCTCTCCTCAACGGTTTTACAACCCTTCGTGATCTCGGTACTGAGGGCTGCATGTACGCCGATGTTGATTTGAAGAAGGCAATCAACCGCGGCGTCATCGACGGTCCACGGCTCTTTGTGGCAGGGCGGGCGATCAACTCCACGGGGCATTATTTGCTTCCGAACAGAGACTACGCGTGGGAGTCAAAACCTCCAAAGGGGCTCATCGAAATCACGGGTGTATCTGAAGCGAGGCGTGCAGTTCGGGAGGAAATCTCTTATGGCGCTGACTGGATCAAGATCTATGTCGATCGAAGCTACTACCGCCTGCCGGACGGAACGTTCCGCAGCCTGCAGAATTTCACATCTGAGGAACTGAGCGCACTTGCCGATGAAACGCGCATGCATCGGAAGAAGCTGTCGGTTCACGCTGTCACCCGTGACGGCATCATTCCTTCGATCATGGCTGGTGCGGCCTCTATTGAACATGGATTCGGCATGGATGATGAGTGCATTAGACTGATGGTCGAAAAAGGCGTCTACTGGTGTCCGACCATTTATGTGAACGTCTGGGTTGCAGAGGGCCGGGCAGCTGCTGGCAACCCAATGAACAAGGTCTTCAACGAAGTCCTTCCTTCAACCTTCAACAAGGCGCTCAAAGCTGGTGTGAAAATTGCTTTCGGCACAGACGCTGGTGGTTTCGATTGGAAAGAGAACGAGGCAAAAGAATTTTCCTACATGGTGAAATGGGGCATGACACCCATGCAGGCCATCAAGTCGGCAACCACCGTGGCGGCTGAGCTGCTTGACATGAGCGGCAAGATCGGTGAAATCTCCGCCGGCGCGTTCGCAGATATCGTTGCGGTGAAAGAAGATCCGTTGAGGAACATCAGCGCTTTGGAGCACATTGGCTTTGTGATGAAGGACGGGAAGGTGTATAAGGATATCCTGGGTGGAAGCGCTAGATAGTCAACAGTAAACGGCGAACCGTGAACCGTTCACGGTTTACTGTTTACGATTCACCGAAAGAAAACTCAGCCGCGGAATAGGCCTACTAAACGTCATGGCAAAGAATCTCCTCATTTGTTTGTTTTTCATGAACGCAATGGTCAACCAAGATTTTGCCCAGGACCGGTCACAGGCGAGATCGATGGTGGTGACGCGCTATGGCGTCGTCGCTGCTGAGAATCCCCTCGCAGCTCAAGTCGGCGCTACGATCCTCGCTGATGGAGGCAATGCCGTCGATGCAGCGGTCGCCACAAACGCGATGATGGGACTTGTTGCACCGATGAGCAACGGAATCGGCGGCGATCTGTTTGCAATTGTCTACGAAACAAAATCGGGTAGACTCTATGGGCTCAATGCCAGCGGCTATGCTCCGTCAGCTCTTTCCATCGAGTACTTGCGAGGCAAAGGGATAACAACCATGCCCTATCGCGGTATCCATTCTGTAACGGTACCTGGCGCTGTCGATGGATGGGCAAAACTTCTTGAACGGTTCGGGCGGATGGCGTTCGCGAGAGTCTTGGCACCCGCAATCCGCGTTGCGGAAGAAGGTTTTCCTGTCACGGAACTCGTGTCCGCTATATGGTCGGCCAACGAACGGGTTCTGAAAGCAGATACGGTTGGTGCTCAGACGTTTCTTCTTGACGGTCATGCTCCTTCCGTTGGCGAAGTTTTTCGCAATCCGTTTCTAGCCTGGAGCCTCAAAGAAATTGCGCAGCAAGGCCGCGATGCCTTCTATAAGGGCAACATTGCTCGGCGCATCGTTGAACTCTCAAAACGTCACGGCGGCACACTCTCGGAGCAAGATCTTGCCGAGTTCTCCAGCGAATGGGTCGACCCCATCTCTACAACCTACCATGGGTGGATGGTCTACGAGCTCCCTCCAAACGGTCAGGGAATTGCTGCGTTGATGATGCTGAACATCATGGAGCGTTTTCCGATCCGAACCTATGGCCACAACTCCACCGCATCGCTCCACGTCATGATCGAAGCCAAGAAGCTCGCGTACGCCGACCTTCTCCGGTATGTGGCCGATCAACGCTTCTCGACCGTTCCGGTCCGCGGCTTGCTCAATAAGGCTTATGCGCGCGAGCGAGCAGCACGCATCGACACGACAAAGGCCAGTTGCGATGTCAGCCCCGGAAATCCACCCTACCTCGGTGATGACACGATCTATTTGTCGGTCGTGGATAAGGAAGGCAACATGGTGTCGCTGATCCAAAGCAACTATGAGAATTTTGGTTCGGGGCTGGTGCCGGAGGGGACTGGCTTTGTTCTTCAAAATCGTGGCGCTCTGTTCACGCTCGACCCAACACACCCCAATGCACTCGCCGGACGCAAACGACCGCTTCATACCATCATTCCGGCATTCATGGCTAAGGATGATGTGAAAATTGCATTCGGGATCATGGGTGGATGGAATCAATCGCAAGCCCACGCACAGTTTGTTTCAAACCTCGTCGATCACGGCATGAACATCCAGGCAGCTCTCGAGGCGGCCCGATTTAGGAAGACAACGTTTGAAGGCTGCGATCTGCAAATTGAAGCGCGAGTACCTCTTGCTGTTCGAACTCAGCTGGAGGCAATGGGTCACCATCTTGAAGTGCGAGGAGATTACTCACCCGTCATGGGCGGCGGCCAGGCGGTGATGAGGAGTGCTAAGACGGGGCTGAATTACGGCGCGTCAGATCCTCGGAAGGACGGCGCCGCGATCCCTGAGCCGATACGATAGAATGATTATTCTTTTGAGGTATTGCAAGCTGTGAAGGACAGGGCGATCAAAAACATCATCTTTGATGTTGATGGCACTCTAGTCGACTCGAAGCGCGACATCGCTGCGGCACAACATTGGGTGCTTCGTCAACTGGGCGTGGATTCTTATGCGCCCGAAGAGCTCTACCCTCTCATCGGAAAGCCTCTGGCAGAGACGTTTGCCGCTCTTCTCCCTCCGACCCTTCACCACCGGATTTCTGAAGCTGCCGAGATGTACAAGACCTATTACCCACCGCGTGCCCTGGAAACCACAACGCTGTTTCCGGGCGTGAAGGAAACGATAGAGATACTTCGGACGAGAGGAATCAATCTCGCCACGGCAACGACCAAGCTGACCGTGGGCACCCGGCGCGTGCTGCAGCACTTCGGCATTGCAGAGCACTTCTGCCAGATTCAGGGAAGCGATGGGATACCTTTTAAACCCGATCCCTCTGTCATCGAGAAAGTGATGAACGATCAGGCGTGGAACAGAAACGAAACGCTAATGGTGGGCGATACGGATAATGATATTCAAGCAGGCAAGAGCGCTGGCATCCGAACGTGCGGTGTAACGTACGGTTCATTGACGAAAGACCAGATGATCTCCCAGGACCCCGATTTTCTCATAGACCGCTTTCCCGAACTTCTTTAGATCATCTGAATGAACAGTTCTCCAGAATATCTCCTCGGCGTCAACCAGAGAGAGCTTGAGCGACTGCGGTTCCAGCACAGCGTCTGGGAACCAGTCACCAGGAAGTTCTTTGAGCGAATCGGAGTTCAGCAAGGCTGTAAGTGCCTCGATGTTGGCTCCGGCCCCGGCTTTGTGTCAATGGATTTGAGAGACCTCGTCGGCGAGACTGGCAAGGTCACTGCTTTGGAACCATCGGAGTTTTACCTGAACTGGTTCAGAGAGTTCGTTGCCAACAAGGGGTGGACAAACGTCAAGTTCATCCAGGGTACCGCAGAAGATGCTGCTCTTCCTGCCCGGCATTATGACCTCATCTTCGTGCGCTGGGTGATTGCCTTTGTGCCTGATCCGGAGAAGTTCCTGGTTCGTCTCATTGCTTCTCTGCGCGTTGGTGGAATCATCGCTCTGCAGGACTATTATTACGAAGGCCTATCGCTCTTTCCGCGTGGCGGCGCGTGGGATCGCATGCCCGATGTGGTGCGAGCCTATTATCGCTCCAGCGGCGGCGATGCGTTTGTTACAGGAAAGCTGCCGGCCCTCTTCAGCAAACACGGTCTTGACCTGATTGACTTCACACCTACATGTCTTGCCGGCGGCCCGACAAGCGGCGTGATGGAATGGGCGCACCGGTTCTTCTCCACTCACACCCAACACATGGTCGACAAGGGCATTATCTCACAGGACGAAGGTGATGCCCTGCAGGCCGATTGGAATGCTCACCAACAGAACCCCGATGCATTGTTCTTTTCCCCGCTGGTTGTTGACGTCGCGGGGATCCTTCGTCCATGACATCCCGCACGATCTTGCTGCGCTTCATGCTCATTCGCTTGGGATCCGGCATCGGTTAGAGAGAAGGCGATGAGCCTCTTTCCTATTCCTCTCTGGAGTTTGTCAAGAAAAATTCCGTCATTCATTGAGCCGCAATTGCTTGCCGTGAAGGAGCCGGCTCACTGCTGGCAAGAACAACCTCGCCATAGAAGGAGAGGACCCCTCACGAAGGTCTTGCTGCGCTCATCATCGCCCGACAACGGAAAGCGGATCAACCCATACCCAGGAGACCATATTGATGACACGAGTTGGATCGTTGGTTCTCGTCCTCTTCCTCCCTTTTCTCGCGCATTCACAAACACCCTCTATTGAATACTCACTCGGGATGTCCAAGCCCTGGACGCACCTCCTCGAGGTTGAGGTGACGTTCAGCGGTCTGCCGCAGAAGACATCGTCGCTCAACCTCCTTATGCCGGTCTGGCGGACGGGGCGGTATGTGGTGTTTGACTTCGCCGGCGGCGTACAGGAGTTCTCCGCCGTCGATGGGAACGGCCGGACCCTTGCGTGGTCAAAGGCAGACAAGTCGACGTGGCGAATTGAGAAGCAGCAGTCCACTGCGGTCACTGCGCGGTATAAGGTTTACGCCAACGAGTTCGGCATGCGCACGCGCGGACTGAATGACCAGCACGCGTTCGTCGATGGCTGTGCCGTGTTCATGTATATCGAGCAGTATCGCCACCTTCCGCTGACATTGACCGTGGTCCCCTTTCGGAATTGGCACGTCACTACGGGACTCGATGCCATGCCGGGTGAGCGCTTCAAGTTCTCAGCGCCGGATTTCGACCACCTCCTCGACTGCCCTCTCGAGATCGGCAATCAGAAGGATTTTGAATTTGAGGTTGAAGGGAAGAAGCACGTGCTCACCATCGCCGGGGAGGGGAACTACGATGCCGACACGTTGGTAAACGACATTGCCACAATCGTAAAGGCCAACAAGGAATTCTGGGGAGACCTCCCCTATGAGCGGTACGTATTCATGCTTCACCTGTCAGCGGATGGCGGAGGCACCGAGCATATCAACTCAACGATTATGCAGACGCGCCCGTTTGTCTTCAAGAACCGCGGCTCGTACCGTGGTTTCCTTGGGCTCGTCTCTCATGAGTATTTCCACACATGGAACGTGAAGCAGCTTCGGCCTGCGGGAATCTCGCCGTATGATTACATGAAAGAAAACTACGTTAAGGAACTCTGGCTTGCTGAGGGAACGACTTCATACTATGGCGGACTGCTGCTCGTGAGAACGGGGTTCATACCTGATTCATTGTACCTGGACGGCATTGCTGCCTCAGTTCAGGGGGATCGGCAGCGACCCGGGAATCGCATTCAGTCCCCCTCGGAATCCGGCTTCGACGCATGGATAAAGCTCTGGAAGGGAAACCAACAGGCCTACAATTCCGAGTCTGATTACTACGATCGGGGATCCGACGTCAGTTTCATCCTTGACCTGGAAATCCGGCAGCGATCCGGTAACAGACACTCGCTCGATGACGTGATGCGGACGTTGTACAAACGGTTTCCTATGAGCAGCAAAGGTTACACGAACGATGACGTGCAAAAGACCGCAGAAGAGTTCGCCGGCAGGAGCCTGAAAAAGCTCTTCGATGAGCATGTTGATGGCACAACCCCGATCGATTGGGAGCGGTACCTCGGATACGCTGGTCTTGTCCTGCAAGCAAAGGACTCCGAGCGCAAGCCGTGGCTCGGAATTCTGACGTCCGATCAAGCTGGTACAGCACGCATCTCTCGCATCATCGCAGGCTCACCGGCATATGATGCTGGACTCAACTACGGCGACGAGGTTGCTGCCTTGAATGGATATCGAGTTCGAAGTGCGGAATTGCAGGAACGGATCGCTGAATTCAAGGGCGGAGAAAAGGTCAGACTCACCATTTTCCGCAACGACAAGCTCCGCGAGTTTGACATTACGCTCAGGCTCCAAGATGTTCCAGCCTACAAGATCGTAAAAGTCGAAAAGCCAACAAAGCTCCAAAAAGCAATCTTCGAATCGTGGCTGAAGACAACGTGGGACTAGACACCTTCAGAACGCAAGACTTTGACAGATGAACCAGGTTTTTAAACACTCTGCCAAGGTGATGCGTGCGAGAGAGTTATTACTATCCCCGCTTTTTGGATTCCGCTTTCGTAGCGGGATTCTGGTCCCGCTGTACGGGATCCCGCCTTATGTGTATTATTATTGTGGCGGGAAAAGCGGAACTTTTCTTGTGAGTCTGTGCCGAATCGGATATGTGCATACCTCAAGTTTGTTTGTCGGCACCCACGTGGAAGATTTGTCGCTTGTTTCCACTATCATGAATTGAAGTTGATTATGAAATTGCAAGGAAGGATGACCCAATGAAGAAAACGATACTGGGCTTTGCGGTTTTCGTTCTTCTGATTTTATCCCCGCTCATCCTCGCCCAGCACCTGCCCTCCGGCACTTATCGCCCGAACCGAGAACGAACCTACGACATCATTCACTACAAGGCTGACATTAAGCTTGATTGGAAGAACAAGCGGGTCGTGGGTGAGTCAACCATTCGCCTCCGTCCGCTCAGCACAGCATCTTCAGTTTCGTTGGATGCATATTGGCTTAACGTAAGCGGTGTTCGGGAGCTTTCTGCCGGCAAAGACTTGAAGTTCAACGCAACGGAATCCACACTCGATATTTCCCTCAGCCGCACTCTCCAACCGACAGATACAACCGTTCTTCAAGTGAAGTACACTGCAACACCCAGCGCAGGTCTCTACTTCATCGATGCCCCGACGGGAGATCAGACGGTCACGACGATTTCGACGTACGGAGAAGGGGGAATTCACGCAAACTGGCTGCCGATCTATAACGAGCCGAACGATAAGTTTTCTTCAGAAATGGTGGTAACGATTCCCAAGCCGTACACAGCAATCTCGAACGGCAAGCTCTTGAGCACAAAGGAAAATGCCGATGGAACTCGCATCTTCCATTGGTACCAACAGCTCCCTCATTCCAATTATCTCGTCGCGTTGTTTGTTGGCCAGTACGTACCCGTCACTCTCCGCCCTGCGTTTGGGATAATCCCACTGACCGTCTGGGTGCCGCCCGGCCAGGAAGATGAGGCTCGCCGTGTGTTCGAGCGGACGCCTGACATGATTGAGTTCTTTTCAAACCGTTTCGGCTATCGGTATCCGTGGGACAAGTATGACCAGGTCTCATCGTACGACTACGCTGTCGGGGCGATGGAGAACACGAGCATCACCGGACATAACGATCGTATCATGCGAGACCGCTTTCAGCTGGAGGAATTTAATCCCGATTTCTCCCATTACACCTCAAACTGGACGGCCGAATCCATCATATCCCACGAGCTTTCCCACCACTGGTTCGGCGATAACCTCACATCCCGCAGTCTCGGCACAATCTGGCTCAACGAGAGCTTCGCAAGCTATTGCATGATGCTTTGGGATGAGCATCGCCTTGGGCGCGAGGAGCTGCAAGCGCAAACGTGGATGGCCCTGCAAGCCTATCTCAACTACGTGAGGACACAGCACATCATTCGCCCGCTGGAGTATCGGTTCTATGACTCGCGTGAAGAGATCTACAACACGGAGACGACGTATCTGAAGGGCGGTATCGTCCTGCATATGCTTCGGTGGATCCTCGGGGACGATGACTACTTTAGAGCGCTCGGCTACTATCTTCATAAACACGAGTTCTCGAACGTCGAAAGCACCGACCTGAAAACGGCCCTTGAGGAGGCGACAGGCAAAGACCTTCGGTGGTTCTTTGATCAGTGGGTCTGGGGCGGCGGTCACCCTACATTCGAAGCGAGCTACACGTATTTGGCCGATCAGAAGAAGATTGAGCTGAAGGTCCAGCAAGTTCAGCCACTTGTCGAAGGTCAAGGCCTATTTGAGCTCCCCGTGGAAGTCCGTATCGACGCAAACCGCAAGACCAAGAGAGAGGTGGTCTGGGTGCAGCATCAAACGGAGCATTTCTCTTTTGATGTCGATGGCAAGCCTGATCTCGTCAGCTTCGACGGCCGGGGTGCTCTTGTGTGTGATCTTCAATTTGAAAAAGAAATCTCCGAGCTCCTCTATCAACTCGAGCAGGATGAACTTCCCGGACGCCTCTGGGCTCTGCATCAGCTTGTGCAACGATATGCGTCAAATCCATCAACCCTGTCCGCTCTGAGCAACGTGCTGAGCAGCTCTGCTTATTGGTCCTTGAAAGCAGAAGCCGCACTTCAACTGCAGAACATCCATTCTCCTGAAGCAGAAAAGCTCTTGCTCGATCAGCTCCGATCAACAGACTACCACGTCCGCAAAGCGGCGGTGATCGCATTGGGTTACCGTTTCACAGATGCTGCTAAGCGAGCACTCCGCCGCGTCATTGATTCAGATCCAAACAACGACGTTGCGATGACAGCCCTGGTCTCGCTTTCCAAGATCGATCGCTCACTCACGGTTGACTACCTCGAGAGCCATCTACGCCGGACAATGTGGTATGACGTCAACCGTCTCGCTGTGCTGACGGCCATTCAAAACCTCGCGGATAAGAAGTTCCTCCCACTCGTCAAAGAACACGCTTCGCTCAAATACAATTACGCGATCCGTCAGCAAGCGCTCAATTCCTGGGCTGCGTGTGCTCCAGCTGATCCCGAGCTAACCGACGCACTGATGACGTTTGCGAAATCTGATATTCTGCCGGTCCAAACAACGGCTCTTGAACTTCTGGGTAGACTGAAATCTGAACGCGCATTGCCTCTCCTTGACGAATTAGCTCGGACAAACGGCGATGGCGACGTTCGAAAAGCTGCTCGGGACGCTCTCCAAGAGATACAGAGAATGAACACACGGTAGGGTACCTTTCCGGGCTTTGGTGCAAGGACCGCCCGCCAACCATGCATCATCGCCGGGCGACGACTATCCCTTATTTCCTTTCTGAAGAACGATGATGAAAAAAACCGTGATAGCAATTCTTGAGTACGGGTTCATCCTAGCGGCCATGATTCTCATTGTTGCCTTCGTCGGCCTCCCCCCTGCTGATCAGAACGCCAAACAGCAAAGATTGAACCCATCGATTCCGAAGTGGGAGCAAGGAACGGAGCCGTGGGACAAAGACTTGAAGCTGCCGAAGCAGAGCGATCGGATAGTGCATTATACGATGGATGTGAAACTCGATACCAAGAGCAACATCATCAGTGGATGGGAGATCCTTGAATGGAAAAACACGACCGGACAGCCACAGCAGGAATTCCCCTTCCATCTCTATCATAATGCGTGGAAGAATAACCGCAGCACGTTTGCGAAGGAGTCCGGCTGGCAGCTCAGCCGCCCCGATCTGCGTCAGGAAGACTACGGATATACCGACGTGAAGAACGTGAAAGTCCTTGAGGCAAAGGGCGAAACTGACATCACCAAGAGCTTCCGCTATATCCAGCCGGACGATGGCAATCCGGATGACCAAACGGTGTTCCAGATTCGCTCACCGAAGCCGGTGGCTTCAGGTCAGTCAGTGAAATTCAAGATTGAGTTTGAGACCAAGCAACCGCTGCCGATCTCACGCACAGGAGCGATCCGCAACTACCATTTTGTTGCGCAGTGGTTCCCGAAGATCGGCGTGTGGTGGAAGCCCGCCCGCCCAGGCGGTTCGGGCGGGGGGGCATGGAATTGCCACCAGTTTCACACGACGACGGAATTTTTCGCTGACTACGGAGTCTACGATGTCAAGATCACGGTCCCATCGAGCTACGTCATCGGCGCAACGGGAGGGATTCCTCGCAGCATCGAGAACAATAGAGACACCACCACAACGTATAACTTCTATCAGGAAGATGTCCATGATTTCGCGTGGGTGACCTCCCCTGATCTCGTCCCCACCGTTCGAAAATTCGTCCACGACAATATGGAACCGGACGAACGCCCGGACCGGCATCACCCGCTGCGTGAGGTGACGGTTATCGTCCTGACTCAGCCTCAGCACGATACTATGATCGATCGGTACTTCGACGCAACGTTCAAAGCACTTCGGTATTATGGTGAGTGGTATGGTCAGTACCCGTACGAGACCGTCACCGTTGTCGACCCCGCCAATGATAGCCGATCCGGCGGGATGGAATATCCGACGCTCTTCACGGGAGGGACAACGAGGTATTCTCCTAAAGAGCAGTCATCGCCTGAAGGGGTAACGGTCCACGAGTTCGGCCATCAGTTTTGGTACGGCCTCGTTGGGAACAATGAATTTGAAGAAGCCTGGCTGGATGAAGGCTTTAACACATACTCAACCGATCGCGTGATGAAGACGGCCTGGAAACCCTTCAAGGCTGTGCAATATTTCTTTGGCGGCGGAGGAGCCGGTACCGTCGTTGGGATTCCGTATGTCTTCCACGAGATCGATCTGCCCGGGCTGAGCCCCGGCAACGGCGAGATCCGGCGGATGGGCAAGAACGACGTGATGGCACGAAAAGGTTGGGAATACAACCAGACCTACGGGTTAAACTCGTACACCAAGCCCGCCCTGTCCTTGATCATGCTGGAACGATATTTGGGCGAGGAGATGATGTATCGCGTGATGCGCACGTATCACCACCGCTATCGCTTCAAGCATCCGACGAGCCAGGACTTCATCAATACAGTCAACGAGGTCAGCAAGAGGGACATGAACTGGCTGTTCGAAAACACCTGGTTTAGCTCCAATCAATTCGACTACAGCATCGACAGGATCGAGAACCGAAGAATTCCAGAACCCGCGGGTGTCTTCAACCTCAACGGAATGCCGATGGACAGCGCGATGATTCATCGTCCAGGCAAAGAATACGAGTGTGCGGTCGTGGTGAAACGCGATGGAGAGGCCATTGCTCCTGTTGAAGTATTGATCGAGTTCAAGAATGGTGAACGACGGCGCGAGCAGTGGGACGGCCAGTACCGGTGGAAGAAATTCGTGTACCAATCAGACTCGCCGATTAGCTCTGCCATCGTCGATCCCGAGGTGAAGCTTGTTCTGGACATCAACTACAATAACAACAGCAAGGTTGTCCGGGAGGAGGAATATCGCTCACTCGCCGCGCGCAAGTATGCGTCCAAATGGACGTTCTGGATCCAGAATTTCTTTGAGTTTGCGAGCTTCTAACGAGTGGAGGAATTTATGACCATCATCTCTTCATTCAAGCAAGGACTCAGGCAAGTCTCTCACACCAAACGGATGGTGTTGTTTGCATGGTTTGTCAATGTCCTCTTCGCCCTTGTGCTGGCATTGCCGTTTTTGAATACGCTCGATGGATACCTCCGCGGCACCGTGATGGACGAGAGGCTTCTCCATCAGGTCGATCCCGCCTGGGGTGAAACCTTCCGGATGGATTTTGAAAAGAGTGAGCTCGTGAGGGGCGTGGACAATACGATTTTTGGCTATGCTCCGTTTTTCAGCCACCTCGAGATGACGCTCAACGGCGCATTCGTGAAATCCATCGGTGACTTTCTGAGCGGCCTGATCTTCCGTCTCCAAATCGCTTCCGGTTACACATCCATCATTATTCTGCTTGGCTTGCTCTATGTCGGTGCAACGAGCTTTCTCGCCGGAGGATTCATCAGTATCTATTCAAAAGACCATCGTCCCACCTTTACGGAATTTGTTGCCGATGGGGGAAAGTATTTTGGAAAATTCTTTCGCCTGGCGCTGGTGGCACTCCTCGTTTACTATCTCTTCTTTACCCTGCTGGTCGATTGGGTCAATCGCGGCATTCCCCGCTGGACAGAGGGTGCACCATCCGAAGAGACTGCTTTCCTGTACTATATGGTCAAGGGCATTGTTGTCTTGTTCTTGCTTTCAGTCATCACTATGATCTTTGATTACGCCCGCATCCGCATTGTTGTGGATGTTCGAACAAGTGCAGTGTTCGCATTCTTTGCCGGGGCGCGCTTCGCTCTTGTCTACTTCCTTCGCGCGTACGGGCTTTACGTTCTGCTCTGCGCCGTCGGCGTTGTCCTGATCGTCCTTTATGCGCTGCTCGAAGCGCAGGTTCCTCAAGACTCGTACTGGCCACTCGTGATCGTGTTCCTGCTGCAACAAGTGTACATGATCGCTCGGATGTGGCTCAAGGCGGGTTTCTATGCCTGCCAAACGCACTTCTATCGGGAGGAGGCGAAGAGTGAGCTGATCCCGCAGTCGGTACCCGAACCATCAATTGCGTCCTGACGCGAAAAGTCGCTCCGGATGTTAGGAGGCCTAGGAGCGTCGAATAAACCATACTCGGGAGGAGAATAGCCAATGATCTCATTCCATACTTTCACCCATCGTGTGCTTGTGTTCCTCGCACTTTTCTTCTGCTTCGGAGCCGGTATCAGCGTTACGGCGCAACCAACATTGGCGCCAGCGCTTGCCTCAGCGTCAGCAAGATCGAACGCTCGTCAACAGCAGTCAAAAATGTTGGACGATACCACTCTCTATAGTAAGATGCAGTGGCGTGAGATTGGACCCTTCAGAGGGGGGCGATCCGTCGCTGTCGCGGGTCACCCAACTCAACCGTACACCTTCTTCTTCGGCGGAGCCGGAGGTGGCGGTGTGTGGAAAACAGAGGATGGTGGCAACACCTGGACAAATGTCTCGGATGGGTATTTCAAAAACGGATCGGTGGGAGCGATTGCCGTCGCTGAATCAGATCCCAATGTCGTCTACGTCGGAATGGGCGAGGCGTGCATCCGTGGTAATGTTGCACCGGGTGATGGGGTCTACAAGTCCGAAGATGGAGGGAAGACGTGGAAACACGTTGGCCTTGCTGAGACGCAGACCATCGGTCGTGTGCGCGTACATCCAACGAACACTGATCTTGTGTATGTCGCTGCACTGGGGCATGTGTTTGGAAAGAACCCGGAGCGCGGTGTGTTTCGGTCCAAAGACGGAGGCAAGACGTGGCAAAAGGTCCTTTACAAGGATGATGAGACCGGAGCCGTTGATTTGATTCTCGACCCGCTCAACCCGCGCATCATCTACGCTGCAATGTGGGAAGCGTCTCGCAATCCGTGGAGCATGTCCAGCGGCGGCCCCAACAGCGGCCTCTGGAAGTCAACGGACGGCGGTGATACCTGGACTGATCTCTCCAGCAACAGAGGAATGCCCAAAGGTCTTAAGGGGCGCATTGGGGTTGCAGCCTCTGGAGCCAAAGTCGATCGCGTCTGGGCAATGATTGAAGCGGAGCAAGGCGGACTGTATCGGTCGGACGATGGAGGAAAAACCTGGCGGCGGGCAAGCGATGATGCCCGCGCGCGACAGCGCCCATGGTACTACACCCACGTCTACGCCGACCCGAAGAATGCAGATGTTGTGTATGTTCTCAACGTTCAATTCCTAAAGTCAATTGACGGCGGAAGGACTTTTTCGACCGTTAGCGTTCCGCACGGAGACAACCACGACCTGTGGATCGACCCGAACAATCCAATGCGGATGATCAACGCCAATGACGGCGGCGCCAATGTCACCTACAATGGCGGCGCAACATGGACAGAGCAAGATATTCCTACCGCACAGTTTTATCACGTCATCACAGACAACCGATTTCCGTACTACATCTATGGCGCTCAGCAGGATAACAGTACAGTTGCTATTCCCCACCGTACGACGAGCTCTGGCATCGATCGAACACACTGGTACGATGTCGGAGGCGGTGAGAGCGGATACATCGCGCCGAGACCGGATGATCCGGAGATTGTGTACGCCGGAAGCTATGATGGATATCTGACGCGGTACGACCATCGAACGGACCAGACAAAATCCATTGACGTTTGGCCCGACAATCCGATGGGGGGCGGCGCGGAAAGGGCCAAATATCGGTTCCAGTGGACCTATCCCATTGTTGTATCAGCGCACGATCCAAATGTTCTCTATGTTGCCGGCAACCGCGTCTTCAAGAGCACCAATGAGGGCGCAAGCTGGGAGATTATCAGTCCAGACCTGACGAAGAACGACAAATCGAAACTCGGCCCCTCGGGCGGACCGATTACAGGAGACAATACAAGCGTCGAGTACTATTGCACAATCTTCACCTTTGCCGAATCCCCGGTACACAAAGGAGTGCTCTGGGCCGGCTCCGATGACGGATTGATACACATCTCGCGGGACGCTGGCGCGAACTGGCAAAACGTCACACCCAAGGACATTCCCGAATGGGCTCTCATGAGCATCATTGAGCCCTCACCACATGATGCAGCGACGGCGTATGTCGCTGCCACGCGATACAAGCTGGACGATTTCAAACCGTATATCTATAAGACAACCGACTATGGCAAGACGTGGAAGAAGATCACGAAAGGGATCCCCGAGAAAGACTACACTCGTGTTGTCCGCGAAGATCCGAACAAACGAGGCATGCTGTATGCGGGGACGGAAAACGGCGTGCACGTTTCGTTCGATGATGGCGAGAACTGGCAATCGCTGCAGCTGAACCTTCCCATCGTCCCGATCCATGACCTTGCCGTTCACGCGCGGGAGAAGGATCTCATCGCTGCCACACACGGCCGATCTTTTTGGGTGCTGGACGACCTTACTCCTCTCTATCAGCTCAACGATGAAATCGCCAGGTTGGATATGTACCTCTTCAAGTCGCGCGACGCGTATCGCATGCAGGGGGGTGGAGGCTTCAGCCGACCGGGCGCTACGATTGGCAAGAACCCGCCAAACGGCGAGGTCGTGTACTACCATTTCAGAAACACGCCGAAAAGTGAGGTAAAGCTGGAATTCCTGGATGAGGAGGGGAAATTGATCAAGTCGTTTTATAGCAAGGGGGAGAGTCGAGAAGGCGCGGAGCCCTCGCGTGATCCAGAGGAGGAATTCTCCGGCGGTCGTGGAGGTGCAGCCGCTAGAGTGCCCGCCGACTCCGGGATGAACAGGTTCGTTTGGGATCTACGGTATCCCGACGCGACAACCGTTCAGGGCGCCATCCTTTGGGGAGGAACGACACGCGGCCCGAGCGCTGTCCCGGGGAAGTATCAGGTGCGGTTAGTTGTCGGTGAGAAGAACTGGACGCAACCGTTCGAGATCAAAAAATATCCTCCCCTTCAAACAACACAAGAGGATTTCAAGGAACAGTTTGCTCTGTTGATCAAGATACGGGACAAGGTCTCTGAGGCTCACGATGCGGTGAATACCATTCAGGACATCACGAAGCAACTCGACGATTTGACCAGGAAGCTAAAAGATCATCCAAAAGAGAAAGTGGTGAGCGAGGCGGCGAAATCTTTCAAGCAGAAACTCACAGCAGTCGAAGAAGAAATTATTCAGGTGAAGATCAAGAGCAGCCAGGACGCGTTAAACTATCCCATCGAACTTAACAACAAACTTGCTGGGCTCGCCAGCGGCGTAGCCAGCTCGGATTCAAAACCGACGAAACAGTCATACGAGGTGTTCAACGAGCTCTCGTCGAAGCTCAATGACCAGCTCACGAAGCTCAAGACCGTGATGGAGAGTGATTTTCCGGCTTTCATTAAACTTGTAAAGGAACAGGACGTGCCTGCGGTGATTCTCAAGCCGGAAAAGAAATAGAGCCCGGGTTGCATCAATCGGATGGGGCATGCGGCGGCCCCACCATTATGGCTGCGACCGGTTTGGGGGACAGACTCAAGGTGGCCGAAGTCCAGAAGACCGATGTTCAAGCCTTTCTCTCTAAACCGTTCACAGCAGAGAAGCTCTTGACAACCGTGTACGAGGCGCTCAAGCCGAAGCCATGAGGTCAGCAGGGATGGGCTCCATATCGAACCGAGAAGCAGACTCTTCGTTCACACGGTTCATAATGCTTGTGCCAGCGATGACGCTCGTCCGGACAATTCTCTTTGTTACCACCCTCCTCCTGATGTGCAATCCGCTCGTTGCCCAGTACACCAACGTCAGGGTAAGCAGCGTTTCCAGCACAGATCCGGAGGAGGTGACAATCGCCATCAATCCGACGAATCCACTGAACCTTGTCGCGGGAGCAAACCTTCGGTTCTACTACTATTCCATCGATGGTGGAGCTTCGTGGTCACAGGGACAGTTGCCACTCGGAACTTGGGGAGACCCATGCGTCATCTTTGATGCTGCTGGTCGGGCGTACTATGGACACCTCTCAAGTCCTGCGGGAGGGTTCTTCATCGAGCGCCTCATTGTCCATCGGTCATCGGACGGCGGAAAGACGTGGTCCGACTCGGTTGGTGTCGGCTACAATCCACCTAAGCAGCAGGACAAAGAATGGCTTGCGTGCGATATCACGAACTCACCATTTCACAACAACCTGTACATGGCCTGGACGGAATTTGACAAGTACGGCAGCAAGGCACCGCAGGACAGCAGTAGAATTCTTTTTTCACGTTCAACAAATGGCGGCCAAACGTGGTCATCCCCAGTTAAGATCAGCGATCAAAGCGGCAACTGCGTGGACAGCGATAGCACCGTTGAAGGTGCCGTGCCCGCGGTTGGTCCGAATGGGGAGGTCTATCTTGCCTGGGCGGGTCCTCGAGGCATTATGTTCGACAAATCAACCGACGGCGGTTTGACCTTTGGAACCGACATCTTCGTGACATCACACCCTGGGGGTTGGGACTTCAACGTCGCCGGAATTTCCCGATGTAACGGCCTGCCCGTGACAGCGTGTGACGTGAGCAACTCGCCGTATCGAGGAAGAATCTACGTTATGTGGTCCGATCAGCGGAACGGCACAATCAATACGGATGTGTTTTTGATCAAGTCAACTGATGGTGGGAAAACGTGGGGAAGCGAGAAACGCATAAACGACGATGCGACAACCACGCAACAATTCTTTCCGTGGATGGCGATCGACCAGTCGACCGGCTATCTCTATTTCGTGTTCTACGATAGACGAAACACCATCGGCAATGCAACGGATGTATATGTCGCGCGATCGACCGATGGCGGTGAGACATTCACCAATTTCAAAGTCAGCCAGGTCTCATTCACTCCTACGCAGTCAATCTTCTTCGGGGACTACATCAACATCGCAGCGCACAACCGTTCCATCCATCCTATCTGGATGAGAATGGACGGCACCGACCTCAGCGTGTGGACGACCGTCGTTCGCGATTCCGTTGCCGTCAGCGTTGCCGAGGACCGACCCGGAGCCTTCAATTTCAGACTGGGACAGAACTACCCCAATCCATTCAATGCGTCAACGATGATTCGCTTCACGCTCCCCGTCCACGCTCCGACAACACTGAGAGTCTTTGATGTCCTCGGGAGAGAAGTGGCCATGCTGCTCGACGGAGAATTCGACGCCGGCGAGCACAGTGTGATGATGTATGGCAATAACCTAGCCAGCGGCATATATTGTTACCGACTTCAGTCAGGCCCTTATGTTGAGACCAGAAGACTCATTCTGGTGAAATAGAAGCACAACATTGATCCACTATTGAGAGAACTGATGAAAAGTTTCACACCGTATGTCCGGGTGCTTGTTGCTCCTCTTTGTTTCCTCCTGATACCTGTGACCGGCTACAAGAAGAGGCAGAGCGATCAACCTGTAAGTCCGGACGCCTCACTCGCGAGCCAGTCGTTTGCTCGGATGATGAGCGGTGTCAGTTCGAAGGCATTGCCAACATCGTGAATAACGAACTAAGCCTGACGGGAAAAACATTTCAGTCGGCAACGAAGTAGACGATTCACACCTTCACCACCTGTTGCCCGATTTTGCCCTGAGGTACTCTGAAATGCGTGACGCTTCAAAACTAGGTCTGCTCATTATCATTCTTTTCCTTACTTCAATCCGTGCTCTTGCACAGGATTCTAAGGAAGACACATCAACGACATATTATCTCAAAGAGATCATCGTAACGGCATTGCGCGGAGGCGGCGAGATTCTTCAGGTCCCGATGGCAGTGAGCGTCGTTTACGCGAAAGACTACATCCTCAGCAGAGGCGTTGGCCTGAACGATGCGCTGTGGGCCATGCCGGGCGTCCTTGCGCAGAGCAGGTCGGGCGGTCAAGATGTCCGCTTGACCATTAGAGGATTTGGTGCGCGTGGAAACGGCGATCGCTCAAACGCCGGCACGATTCGCGGCATCAAGCTTCTCGTTGACGGTATACCTGAAACAGACCCCGATGGCCGCACTTCCCTCGATCTTGTGGACCTCCAGAGCGCGGCACGCATTGAGGTTGTCCGGACCAACGCCTCCACCCTGTTCGGGAATGCATCGGGAGGCGTCATCAACATAGAATCACAATCACCGTTCTCAACGCCTTACCTGGAGCTCAACAATACTATTGGGAGTTTTGTCCTACGGCGGAGTAATCTCAAAGTTGGAGCTCTGGTGGGCTCCAGTCGGTTCTCACTCTCAGCTTCTAACAACAACTTCGACGGTTGGCGCGACCAAACGAGCAGCTTCGGCAGCCAGCTTCATGCTTCGTTCGTCTCGGAGCTTGACGAATCTACCCGGCTCAAGCTGCTTGCTAGCGGTGCGGTCAACAGATTTGAGATCCCCGGCGGCCTCACGCAATCACAGTATGATGCGGATCCCAAGCAGGCAAACTCAACCTATGCCTCTCGGAATGAACGACGATACAATCGCGTCGGCCGACTCGGGTTCTCGTTCTCAAGAGCCTTTAGCAACGAGCATTCTCTGGAGATCATCGGGTATGTGACTCCAAAAGTCCTCCAACGCTCGGAACGAGGCATGTTTCGCGATTTCAACCGGTACCATCTTGGCGGCGGGATTGTCTATCAGTGGAAGCCCGCCACTACACCGTGGCTTGCCCGAATTACCGGTGGGGTGGATGAAGCATACCAAGATGGTTCGATTCTCTTTTACAATCTGGTTAATGGCGAGCGCGGCGACTCCCTCCGCACCAACAAACGCGAAGGGGCCAACACTCTCGGGGCCTTTGTTCAAGCCGAAGCGCGCCTCCTGGAGAATCTTTCTATAACTATTGGCGGCCGATACGACCGCCTGACGTACCTGAGTGAGATCTTCCCAGCAGGAGCGAAAAAGCAGAGCTCAACCGACCGGCTGACGCTGAATCACTTCGCGCCCAAGGTTGCCCTGCTCTATCGTCTAGCGCGGAATCACTCAGTCTACATCAACATCGGCGGCGGGGTCGAAGCACCCGCCTTCAACGAGGTCGACCCTCCTGTAACTCTCACAGGAGTCCAGCTCAACCCGTTCCTGAAACCGATGAGCTCAACGACGATTGAGCTTGGCGTCAAAGGGTTTGAGCTCCTCCGGGATCATAGCCTTCTCCGTTCGCTGCTTTATTCGCTCGCAGCCTATACAATTTCCGTCAAGAACGAAATTGTTCCATACGACGGCGGCGTGTGGTTCTTCTCAGCAGGTGAATCAAGTCGAAACGGGTTTGAACTCGGCGCGCAGGCCGATCTGCGATATGGCTTTTCTCTCAAGGCTGCGTTTACCTATCTCGATGCTGAGTACCGAACCTACGCGAACGAGCTGGGCGATTTTGCCGGCCGGAAGGTGCCTGGGATTCCGCCAACCGTGCTGAATGCGCGGCTTCGATACACCTCGACAATCGGTCTCACAGCCGAATTTGGTCTCGAACACATCGGTTCCTATTATGCCGATGATGGAAACACGGCAAAGGTCCCTTCGTATCTCATCTTCAATAGCACCGCGGCGTACACACTTCGCGTTGGGATACTGAACGCACAGGCTTTCGTTGGCGTCAGCAATCTTGCCGATCTGCGGTACGTCTCATCTGCGTTCATTAATCCCGTTACTCGTGCCAGCAGTGGAGCTCCAATCGCTCCCTCGTATTTAGAACCCGGACTTCCGCGGAACATCTTTGGAGGCCTTGACCTTCGCGTTGATCTGTAGGCGAAGAGTACGTGCGGCTCAAGGATTTTTCGTTGAGTATTTGAGATTTTTGCCTCCTGCACTCTGGCGGTTGCGATGTTGCGCATGCATTCGAGCATTTGATTTTTCTTTTCTCCCTCCTTCTAGTTTTCGAAAAGACTTGCATGTTTACCGTGAACTCTGTATAGTAATTGAGGAACCTTGGCTTGATGCAGAAGGGAATCCAACATAGTGTCCTGGCTCTTCTTCTCGCCAGCTATTTGCTTGTCGGCGTTTTGGGACATCTTCCTTCGTTATACCAATTCTTCGGATTTGGAACTGGTTCCTACACGCTGACCCAAAGCAAGCCTTCGCGTCCAGTTACGTCCAACGTCTACTGGACGCAGTACAAACATATCCCTGCGACTTCGCGCATTATTGTTCCTTCTCCCGCGACCCTCACGGCACCGGGTTTCTTCCACCAAGAGGCTTTGTTCTGTTTCATTAACCTTGACGACAACAAACTTACTCCTCACACCCTTCCTTATTCGCACCAATCTCGTGCTCCCCCTGTTTCATAGGCTCACTTCAATTCTGATTTCGAATTATTGAGGTCATAGGTTGCATCTGCGTTCAGTGAGATCGTGGCTGTGGCAGTGCCCGGCAGCCCGAACGATTGAAACACGCCCGTGGATGCTTCCATTTGCGTCCATTCTAAGGAACAGGAGGTATTCCGTGGAAAAGAATACGAAACAGGATCACGGTCAATTTGAAGCCGAAGGAAAGCTTCCAATTCAAATGAAAGTCCTTCTAGCAATAATCGGTCTGAGCTTGGTGCTGATAACATTGAGGGTTGTTGGCATCGTTTGAGATCCAGGCAATAGAGTGGTCCTTGATGTCGATGGTAAGGCTACAAGTGCTTAACAAGCACTGGCGTTCGGCGATTGCTTCCCTACTTGCTCGTGGGACTACTGTTGTGGTTTGCCGTGTTGAAATCCGGTGTTCACGCGACAATTGCTGGTGTGATGCTTGCGATGACAATTCCTGCGCGCAGGCATTCAGAACAAAATGAAAGAAACACCGAAAGGACTCCATTGCAGACGCTGGAACACGCTCTTCATCCTTGGGTTTCATTCATCATTATGCCGGTGTTTGCACTTTCGAACGCGGGTGTGGAGCTGAGCGGACAATTGTTGTCCGCCATTCTGCATCCAATCGGTTTGGGAATAATTCTTGGCCTTCTGCTTGGGAAGCAAATTGGAATAACACTATTCTCCTGGCTCGCCGTAAAAACTGGAATTGCCAGCCTTCCAACCAGCGTTCGATGGCTTCATGTGTACGGCGCAAGCTTGCTTGGAGGAATCGGATTCACGATGTCGCTCTTCATTGCGGTGCTGGCATTTGGAGAAGGTCATTTGCTCTCGATTGCGAAAATCGGCGTTTTGATCGCGTCAGGACTTGCTGGAACTGCCGGGTGGATCGTCTTAAGGAAAACAAAAGTCCAAGTCATGTATTCCGCCAGTTCTCGCTAAGAACAACTACACCTTAGACCCAAAGCGACAGTGCAGTACGTATGAGTAAGCACGCTAACAACCTAGGTTGTAAATGTAACCACATTCTGTTGGAAACGAGGTTTATTCGAGTGAACCGAGATGGGAGCTGTCTGAGGCTATCCACGAACACTCGATATTTCTCCAGTGAGAGATACATCCAAGTTTCGGCAAAACGACTGAATTGCTTTCTCATTCAAGTGGTTCAGAGTCTGACGAAACCTAGGCTAGAGAGGAATGTATGAAAATCACACTTCGCCTCATCGTCTCGCTCGTTGTGGTGGCAGCACTCGTAGCCTCCGGATTCTCATATTGGCAAATCCAAAGCGAGAGAGATCGCCTTAGGCAAGAGTTGGACGTCCGGGCCGTCATCTTGGCTGAGAGTCTGCAGGAATCGGTGAAGGAGCTCATGCGGTCTAACTCACCGGCGAGATTGAAACGTCTCGTCGATCGATTCGGAAACCGTGAAAGGCTTGTCGGGGTGGCAGTGTATGACAGCTTGGGCGTACATTTGGCCTCTAGCCCTGCGCTCTTGACAACGATGAAAGCATCACCCGTCCAAATCTCAGAATCTCTTACAAGAAACGAGAGCGTGTCTGGATTCGAGCCTGTCAACGGAAGAACTGCGCATGTCTATGCTGTTCCTCTTCATCTTGATGGGAGGATAGTGGGCACTCTCTTGCTCCTACACGATGCCTCCTACATTGATGCGAGGCTCGAGGGGATTTGGCACACGAACTTCGTTCGTCTACTTACATTGTCGTTTCTGATTATTCTTACGACGGTCTTGGTGGTTCGATGGAGTATTACAGGCCCGATCGCACAGATTGCTGGATGGATGAAAGGATTGAGGATGGGGAAGATCAACCAGCCGGTGACTGTTCCGCGAGGAGACATTTTGGGTCCTTTGGCGGAGGAGGTGGCGCTTCTTGCAAAGAGCTTGGCCCTCGCGAGAGCGACAGCAGAAGAGGAAGCCCGCTTGCGGGTTGAAGCGGAGTCTCTCTGGACTGCTGAACGTCTGAAAGAGCATGTTCGGCAGGAGTTAGGTGGAAAGAATCTCGTTATAGTTTCGAACCGCGAACCATATATGCACGTCAGGCAAGGAAGCGCTGTAGAATGCATTGTTCCTGCCGGAGGCTTGGTGACTGCATTGGATCCAATCCTGCGCGCGTGTGGAGGTGTTTGGATCGCAAGCGGAAGTGGGGACGCAGACCGCGAAACGTCAGATGAAAAAGGCAGACTGCGAGTACCACCAGAGGAGCCAACCTACACGCTCAAACGAATCTTCATTTCGAAAGAGGAAGAAGAAGGATACTACTATGGTTTTTCCAATGAAGGAATTTGGCCACTCTGCCACATCACGCATACTCGTCCCATCTTTCGCCTGAAGGATTGGATCAGCTATCAAAAGGTGAACGAGACGTTTGCCGGAGTGCTGCTCGATGAAATTGCCCATGAACAGGAACCACTCATCTTAGTACAAGATTATCATTTTGCCCTTCTCCCGTTACTGGTCAAATCAAAACGTCCTGACGCGCGTGTGGCAATATTTTGGCACATTCCGTGGCCAAATCCGGAAGTGTTCGGGATTTGTCCTTGGAAACAGGAGATTCTCCTAGGTCTATTGGGCGCAGACCTCATCGGATTTCACATCCAGTTTCACTGCAATAATTTCCTTGAAACCGTCGATCGATTCTTGGAATCAAAGATCCATTGGGATCAATTTTCCGTCGAACGCCGGGGGATGGTTACAACAGTGAAGCCGTTCCCGATCAGTGTTGCTTTTCCAGGCCTCATGCACAATGGAGAAAGACCGGTACCTGTCCAGAAGTCTCATCTGGAAATCGTCTTGAAAAAGATCGGGGTGAATGCAAAGCACCTCGCGGTCGGGGTTGATCGGATCGATTATACCAAAGGGATTATTGAACGATTCAACGCAGTGGAGCGATTTCTGGAAAAATACCCGGACTATGTTGGGCAATTCACATTTGTAGAGCTTGGCGCGCCCAGCCGGACTCACATCAAGCGATATCATGATCTGATGGCCGAACTTGAAGAAACGATCGACAGAATCAATTGGCGCTTCCAGATGAGAGAATGGAAGCCCCTTGTCTTTCTCAAAGCTCATCACAATCACCAGACAATCAGTCAATTCTACCAAGCTGCCCAAATCTGTATGGTTACCTCACTCCACGATGGCATGAACCTCGTGGCCAAAGAGTATGTCGCCTCCCGTGAAGATGAAGACGGCGTGTTGATTCTGAGCCAATTCACGGGTGCATCGCGAGAACTGCAAGACGCTCTGATTGTGAACCCGTATGATGTTGAAGAGATGGCAGACGCAATCCATCTAGCGCTGACAATGTCGCCCAAAGAAAGATCTGAGCGGATACGACGCATGCGCGCAATCATCAGAGACCGCAATGTATACCGTTGGGCCGCGAATATCGTGTCCACGTTATGTCAACTGCGAGTTACAAAACAGGTCGCTGAAGAGATACCCTAGACTCCATGCCACCACAATATCTATTCGATAGAGACGCTGGAATCTGGAATTCCATCCTGGGCGAGTTGACCGCTTCCCGTCAATTGCTGATGTTTCTTGATTATGACGGGACTCTTGTTCCCATCCAAAAGCTGCCCTCATTGGCGGTTCTCCCCTCTGAGATGAAAGGGTTTCTTCGACGCCTGTCAAAGCGTCCAAATGTCTCACTTGGTTTGGTTACGGGTAGATCGCTATCGGATATCAAGAGTCTGGTACAACTCAACGGTGTGTTTTACGTGACAAATCATGGCTTCCAAACTTCGCTTACCAAATCACACTGGGTTCATCCCGAGGCACAAAGAGCTCTTCCTGTTCTGGGCAAAATCTTCTTGGAACTTAGGAGCACACTCAGTTCTATTCGCGGAGTGCTCATTGAAGACAAGCAGTACACCTTGACGGTACACTACCGAAATGTTCGTGAACGCTCAGTACCCCTGCTGAAGAAAGCCGTAGGAAGAGTTGTCCGTCCGTATCGGACGATGGTCAAAATGACAACGGGGAAAAAAGTCATTGAGGTGATGCCAAACGTTTCTTGGGACAAAGGTCACGCTGTCCTCCGAATCCTGAGGTTGCTTTCATCGAGAGGGAAACCCCTGATTGTCTACATCGGTGATGACAAAACAGATGAAGATGCTTTCAGGCTTCTTCCGCCTAGCGCGATCACAATTCGCGTAGGGTGGAGCCGCACTTCACATGCAGCGTACTTTGTGCACAGTCCAACCGAGGTGCAAGCCCTCCTGAAGGCGATCGATTCAATAAGGGACGAAGGGAATAGGAAATGAGTCTCGTGCCAAATGAGCCCTTCTATTTTTTTACCCGTCAGAACCTCACGTATCTGACCGGTAGAAAAGCAAGGAACTTGCCGGAGTTACTTGCCGGCATTAAGGAGGTCCCAACCTCGTCGATCTATCACCATACGCATCATTATCTAGAGCAGCACGAATTCCTTTCACCGGAGCCGCCAAACGACTTCGCCTACTGGATCACCGATATCCTTCAAGACAAGGTGCTGGGGGAGAAGGTGGCGAGTATCGACTTGCGAGAATTCTTTACGCTGCATGACATTCGGTCACGAATTATCGAAGTCATTGAACACGCGATGAGGGGAAATCCGAATGCCTTTCAACAGAATGCTCCAAACGGCGAGGAGTTTCACTTCATGAATGCGCAGACATTTGTGTTCCCCACCAAATACGTTGCTCACAGCCTCATCGACTTCAAAGAATGTCTTGAAAAGGTGTCGATCTACTCAATCTACTACCACGTTTTCGAAGCAAGGCTTCGGCGAAAGTTTTCTGACTTTTCTATCTGGCTCGCAGCCTCACTGGGTGAAGACGAACTTGCGCAAGAGTTCATGGAGCTCGATCCGTACACACAAACGCTCGAAAATCTCAGGCGAACCCTTATCGGGCATATTGAAACCCGTCTGAAGGAGGGCATCCGTGGCAAAGCTTCGAGAATATGAAAAATATGTTGGAAGCGATGTTATTGATGAGCTTGAATTGTACGCCGGCAAGCTGTCAGGTGTGGTCATTCAGAATATCAATTCGACAGCGGTCGGCGGAGGGGTTGCGGAAATTCTCATGCGGATGATTCCGATGCTTCATGAGCTTGGGGTAAATGCGATCTGGGATGTAATCAAAGGTGGAGAGCGGTTTTTTGAAGTCACAAAGAAGATGCATAATGCGCTGCATGGCCAGAAGATCACCTTTACCCAGGAGGAACTCGATCTCTACGCCCAGACAAATGAGATGAATGCCCGCGAAATGAATTTACGAGGGGATATCATATTTATTCATGATCCACAACCCTGCGCACTGGTTGACCGAAAGAAAGACTTGGGTCGCAAATGGATATGGCGATGCCATATTGATTTCTCTTCACCCGACCCATTCACATGGAACTTCCTGAAAGAATATATAGAACAGTATGATGTCGGTGTTTTTTCGGCTCCGTCCTTTGCGCGTGAGCTGAGTATCCCGCAGGTTCTCATTTCGCCATCCATCGACCCACTGAGTGACAAGAACCGCGAGCTTTTGCAGGAGGTTATCGATTCTGTGTTGGAGAGGTTTAAGATCGACAAGAACCGGCCTATTGTGACCCAAATATCTCGGTTTGACTATTTGAAGGACCCTGTTGGGGTGGTGCAGGTGTTTCGTCAAGTCAGGCGGTATGTTGATTGCCAGCTTGTTCTCGCGGGAGGCGGAGCGACAGATGATCCCGAGGGCGCAAAGGTTCTCGCAGAAGTTCAAGAAATTGCCAATAACGACCCGGATGTCTTCCTCTTATTGCTCCCTCCCGCGAGTGACATAGAAATCAATGCATTGCAGCGTGCTTCGTCTGTCATTCTTCAGAAATCACTCCGGGAAGGTTTCGGTCTAACTGTCGCTGAAGCTCTGTGGAAGAGCAAGCCCGTGATTGCGGGAGCGGTAGGCGGGATTCCTTTGCAGATCGTACACAAGCATTCAGGGCTTCTCACACACACCATTGAGGGCACAGCGTTCGCGTTGAGACAGCTCCTGCAAAATCCCAGTTTCGCAAAGGCGCTGGGAGAAAATGGTCGTGAGCATGTGAGAAAGAACTTCCTCATTACTCGACATCTGCGTGACTACTTGTTGCTGTTCTTATCACTCGAGCACAAAGGAGAAGATATCGTTTACCTATAATGACGAGTTGGTGCGGGCGTGTTCTTCCAGACGCACAAGAGGACACTCAAGCTCATAAGCGTTTCTTACGGACGTTCTTGGGAAGCGCAAGTACAAATCTCACTATCCGTTGGTTAGGCAACTGCCTGACCGAAAGAAGCCAGGCATTATTTGGCTTCGCTGATCGGCTGACCCGCACCAGTAGCAGCGCACCAATCGCTCCCACCTATGTCGAGCTGAGATTCCTGCGAAATGTCTTCGCAGGTCTCGATCTGCGATTCAAACTTCAACCGCATGCATCTTCCATCACACGCACCTCTTGAAATTTCTCGTTGAGTCTTTCTCTTTTTTTGTCTACCATCTTAGAGTATTCAAGCAAACCGCATAGGTACGCGAACCCTTTCATCAGCCACGTAGGCATCATCTTTATCTAGGAGGAGTGATGACGCACGCAAAACCGATCGCCGTTTTGACCCGTTATGCACACCTCATTGCACTGCTTGTTGTCCTCAGTGCGTTGAGGTCAGCCGCACAGGAGCCGTTTTCAATCGCTGAGCATTACACCAAGCACGAATATATGATCCCCATGCGCGATGGAGTGAAGCTCTTCACCGCCGTTTACACGCCCAAGGAGACAACGCTAACGTATCCCTTTATTCTGACCCGGACGCCATACAGCAGCTCGCCGTATGGTGAGAACCAGTTTCCACCGTCCGTTGGCACCCAGGGGGAACGACTGTTCCGAGAGGGCTATATCGTTGTCGTTCAAGATGTGCGAGGACGCTACATGTCCGAGGGTGAATTCGTGAACGTCCGCCCCTATATCGCCGTCAAGAAATCCACGAGGGATATCGACGAGACAACCGACACTTACGATACGGTCGACTGGCTGGTGAAGAATGTACCCCGGAACAATGGACGCGTCGGCATCATGGGCATCTCGTATCCCGGATTCTACACTTCGATGGGCACCATCGACGCTCATCCTGCCGTGAAAGCCACGTCGCCGCAGGCCCCCGTCTCGAAGTGGATGGATGGAGACGATTTTTTCCACAATGGGGCATTCTTGCTCCCTCACGCTTTCAATTTCTACGCGTGGTTTGGCAAGCCCAGGCCGAAGCCTAAGAGCACCATGGATATTCCGTTCAACCATGGCACGCCTGATGAATACAAGTTCTTCTTGGAACTAGGTCCGCTCCCTAACGCCAATAGAAAATACCTCAAGGACAGCGTGGCCTTTTGGAATGAAATGATGCAGCACGGAACCTGGGACAGCTTTTGGGAAGCGCACAATATCTTGCCCCATCTCAGGAACATCAAGCCTGCAACGCTGGTCGTCGGCGGATGGTTTGACTCAGAAAACCTGTTCGGAGCCTTGAACACCTACTCATCAATTGAGAAGCAGAATCTAAACAATCGAAACATGTTGGTCATGGGCCCTTGGTCGCACGGCCAATGGGGTTCCGACTGGGGAGACTCGCTCGGGCACATACAATGGGGGTTCAAGACGGGTCTCTTTTACGTTGACAGCATCATCGTCCCGTTCTTCAATTACCACTTGAAAGGAGGCAGCGAACCGAAACTCGCCGAAGCGATGGTGTTTGAAACAGGGAGAAATGTGTGGAGACTTCTGGAGAGTTGGCCTCCAATAAATGTCACGAGCACGAATGTCTACCTCACAAAGAGCGACCGTCTCTCATTTGAGCCGCCCGACAAAAGCAGGACCGGTGAGTCGGAATACGACGAATACCTGAGCGTCCCGGCGAAGCCCGTCCCATACACCGCAGAGATCACACACTGGTACAACCCCGCTTTCCCCGTTGAAGACCAGCGTTTCGCTGCTAGACGGCCTGATGTGCTCGTCTATCAATCCGATGTTCTGGCGGAAGATCTCACACTTGCCGGCCCAATTACTGCGAGCCTTTTTGTTTCTACCTCAGGCACGGATTCCGACTGGATTGTGAAGCTGATCGACGTGTTTCCTGATTCAGTAACATCCACCAACCGATTTCTCGGTGCAGGCTATGATGAGCGCACACTCAGGCTCAAAGGCTATCAAATGATGGTGCGTGGAGACGTGATGCGAGGGAAATTCAGAAATAGCCTCTCCAAGGCGGAGCCATTCGTACCGAACAAGGTAACGAAGGTTGAATTTGTGCTGAATGATGTGTTCCACACCTTCAAGAAGGGACACAGACTCATGGTGCAGATTCAGAGCAGCTGGTTCCCGATGATCGACCGCAACCCACAGAAGTTCGTTGACATCTATAACGCGACGGAATCGGATTTTCAAAAAGCGACCCAACGCGTCTACCGATCAGCACCCTGGAGCTCACACCTGAAATTGCCTGTGCTAAAGTAAGTGAAAGTAACCCTTCTCGAAACCCGTCAGGTTGTTGGTATGATCCAAGTGTAAAACCTGACGGGTTTTCTGTTTCAATTGAGACTGACTCCTTTTTTTGCTATTTTGGTAAGGTTTCTTGACCGCCTGAGCAATTCGGAGAGGCGCTTTTTCACCACACAACGTGTACATGTTCCAAACGAGAACCATATTTGTCACGGGAGCGACGGGTTTCATCGGCACCAAGCTTGTGAATGAGCTTGTGCGTCTGGGTCACACTGTTCATGCGCTCACCCGCAGCACCAGCAATACGGATGGACTTAAGGACGATCGGATCAAGCTGGTGACGGCTGATCTGTCTGATTTGAACTCGTTGAAGAGCGCCATGAAAGGCTGCAGCCAGGTTTACCATCTCGCTGCGTACGCAAAGAATTGGTCCCGCGACAGATCGGTCTTTTTCAAGTACAATGTCGATGGGATGAAGAATGTTCTTGAAGCTGCAAGGCGCGTCGGCGCTGAGCGGGTTGTTTTCACGTCGACGATCGTCACCTTTGGGCCAACACCTCCCAATGTGGTTGGCGACGAAATGATACCTCGCATGACAACACGCTACTATACTGAGTACGAGGAAAGCAAGGCTGTTGCCGAACAGGAGGCTCTCCGGTATGCAGCCGGCGGATTTCCAGTCGTGATTGTGAATCCGACGCGCGTCTATGGCCCCGGCAAGCTCACAGAGGGGAATTCCGTCACCTTGATGATCGACATGTACGATAAGGGCAAAGTCCCCGTGCTCCTCAATCGAGGGGCAAATGTGGGAAACTACGTTCTTGTTGATGACCTCGTACGCGGGCACATTCTGGCAATGGAACGGGGGCGCATCGGCGAGCGATATATTCTTGGCGGTGAGAACGTGCCCCTGAAACGATTCTTCGAGATCGTCAACGAGGTCAGCTGCAAGAGGCATTTTCAATTGAGTCTGCCCGCCCGGTTCGCGATGCTGTATGCGGGGTTTGAGAAGAAAAAGGCGGAGTTGCTCGGTTGGTACCCCCAGATTACACCTGGGTGGGTCGAAACGTTTCTCCAGGATTGGGCATACTCCTCAGCCAAAGCGGAGCGGGAACTTGGCTACACCGTTACGCCCCTGCGGGAGGGTATCCGCATGACTTACGATTGGCTGCTTGAACAGCGAAAGAATCACAATCCGAGAAAAAGCCAGTGAACCAGACAGAACCCGCAGGCCGATTGAACTCATCCATATCGCTCTCAGGCCTCTTCAGCGGCGACAACAGAAAACCGACAATCATCCTCCTCGTCACCCCTTTTATTCTCACGACATTCAAGTACTACGGAACAAGATCCTTTTACTTAAGCGACCTCGCTTCCTCATTTGTTCTCTTCGGTGATGTACAACTGACTGCCGAGCTGTATACGTTTGTATCGGCCTTCGTCTTGCTGGGGATTCTTCCACTTCTCATCATCACATTTCTCTTCAAGGAGCCGATTGCATCCTATGGTTTGCAGCTTGGAGATTGGCGGTTTGGGTTGAAAGCATTTCTTGTCCTAGCTCCAATCATGGTCGCAGCCACCTACTCCTCATCCACGACGCCGGAGATCATTGCTGAATATCCTCTTTTCAAAGGAGCCGGCGCTTCGCCGCAAGCGTTTGTCACTCATGCCCTCTCGTACCTGCTCTTCTACGTGGGATGGGAGACGTACTTCCGCGGGTTCATGCAGTTTGGATTGCAAAAATCGCTGGGAGACTGGAACTCCATCCTTGTCCAGACGGTGGTCTCTTGCCTTCTGCACATTGGCAAGCCTTCGGGGGAGATTTACGGATCGATCATCGGCGCGCTGGTGTGGGGCATTGTCGCGTTCCGCGCCCAATCAATTCTGCTTGTCATTCTTCTGCATTGGCTCTTGGGCGTCTCGCTTGATTTCTTCATTTGTTTCGTGAACTGACCGGTCTCTCTCACTTCAACTCGCCGCCTCAGGAGTAGGGTATGACAGAAAAGACCTTTCTCGTTGGGAAGCTTCGCCTCCAAGCCACCGACGGCCTCATTCTCCTCGCCCTTGCGCTCTTTAGTGTTCTCGCCATCGTGTTTCTTGCGCGTGTTGAGAACTGGTGGATGCTGGTCGCGAAAAACATCGGTGTAACATTTCTTTATCTCAGCTTTGCCTATTTCTCCCAACGTGCTTCAAGGAAGCTACTTCGCTTTTTACTCCGCGTGGCCGCTGTAACCCTTGCGTACGCATACCTGTTTGGCGCAGTCGACAAGCTGCAGCTGATCCTCCACGGCCAGTGGCTCGATGAGTATGTCCTCGATGCCGAGCAGTACGTTTTTGGCCTGCAGCCCACGCTCTGGCTTCAACATTTCACGACCCCGGCGCTCACTGAATGGCTGATGTTCTCATACGTCATCTACCTTCCCATGTACCCGCTGCTGTGCGGGATCATCTATTACCTGCGCGGCGAGCTTCCCATGGAGGAATACTTCTTCACGCTTGGCTTCACCAACATTTTGTGCGACATCGGATTTATCCTTTTCCCTGTTGCCGGGCCTATTTCAACCATTGGTCATCTGTACACTGTGCCACTGGACGGATACGTGTTTACCTACCTTGGCGAAATAATGCGCTCCCATCTCCACTATATCGGCGGAACGATTCCCAGTCCTCACGCCGCGGCTGCAACGATCATGTGGATCATGGCTTACCGCTATCATCGTCCGTCGTTTTACATCATCACGCCGATCGTCCTGTCGCTCTACGTGTCGACGTTCTACTGCCGATACCACTACCTGACGGACGCCATCGTGGGCGTGGCTGTTGCTTTCTTAGCTTTGAAGCTTGCGCCCATGGCTGTCAAGGCTTGGGATTGGCTCGTAGAACGCACGCAAGGGAAGATCTCTTTTGCAGCCAAACGTTCGGAGTGAGATGTTCTGCGGTTTTCCGCTGAGTGACTGCGGACACTTCTTCTTGTCTGACCTTCACCAATTTTGCCAATTGGCGTATGGTTTGTCCTTGATTTTCCCTCGCAAATGGTGTAACATCTTGCAGGGCTTTTCACCGCATCGGCACAACGGCTACCTTCATGCATTTTCTTCAGCGAATCCCTCTCCTTCTTTTCGATCCTGAATACGCAACAGCCGATTTGTACGATTCCCCCCGAATAGGTGAAGGATTCTTTATTGTCTCCACCTATGCCGGGTTAACGTCCTTCAACTCGTTTCTTTCTGGCTATCTCAAGACTGAGACCTTGAGCGTGGGACTCATCGCTCTCCTCGGATCAGCCCTCTTGATCTATTTGACCTGGGTGTTTCTCGCCATTGTCTTTCACCTTGCCGCCGAGCTTCTCGGGGGACTCGGTGAGTTTCCACATGCGTTGGGATTCGTTGGCCTCGCAGCAGCTCCTCACATCTTCACGTCGTTGGCATCAATTGTTCTCACCATCCTTGGCACCGAAGTGTTCTACGACGATCCTGATGCCATCATTGCCAAGATCGGACTGGGGATTTCGCTTATCGGGATGGCCTGGGGTTGGCCGGGCGTGCTCTGTTATTTCGGATTGAAGAACGCCGAACGGATGAGCTCCTTGAAAGCACTTATCGTTACGCTTCTTGTCTTTTTCGGTTTCGCTGCACTTGAAGTCTTCAACTCGAACGCGTTTTGATGTAGCGTTCCACAATTCTGTTGTTCATCGTATCACATCGACCCACTGCAGTGAGGCAAGCCATGAGAACTATCAATGCGTTCACTCTGCTCATTGTTCTTGTGCTCGGGTTGTCCTGTCAACCCTTGCCCGAAGGACCTTACGACATTCTCATTCATAATGGCAAAATCGTCGACGGTACCGGCAACCCATGGTACGAAGGTGACATCGCAATTTACGGTGAAAAGATTCTCGCCATTGGCAAGCTGGATGCTAAAATCGCGAAGCGTGTTATCGATGTTGGAGGCAAAGTTGTTGCTCCGGGTTTTATCGACATGCTGGGACAATCGGAACATTCCATCCTCATGGACAATCGTGCCATGAGCAAGATCTCTCAAGGAATTACTACGGAGATCAATGGCGAAGGGGAATCCGCAGCGCCGGTGAACGAAAAGATCATACGTGAGATGAAATCCTATCTTGAGAAGCACAAACTCACGGTTGACTGGAAAAATTTTGAGGGCTACTTTGCTCGCGTTGAACGACATAAATCGGCGATCAATCTCGCCTCCTATGTCGGTGCGACACAGGTGCGGGCTTGCGTTATTGGTTACGACGACCGTGAGCCCACGACTGAGGAGCTGGACCAAATGAAGCAGCTTGTGCGAGAAGCGATGCATCAGGGTGCACTCGGGCTCAGCACATCGCTCGAATACACCCCGGCAATGTATGCAAAAACGCAGGAGCTCATTGAACTTGCCAAGGTTGCCGCAGAATTCGGCGGGATCTACGTGACACATCTTCGCGACGAGGAAGATCGAATCGTCGAAGCAATTCTGGAGGCAGCAGACATTTCCCGAGCGGCAAAAATCCCCGTCGAAATCTGGCATCTGAAGGTCGCGGAGAAACCAAATTGGGGAAAGATGCCGGAGATTGTTCGGCTAATTCAGCAGCATCGGAATCAAGGGATCGACATGACTGCCGATCAATATCCCTACATTGCATTTTCCAACTCGTTGAGCTCAGCCATCCCCGGTTGGGCGCAGGAAGGAGGAACCGAGAAGCTTCTCCAACGTCTCAACGACCCTGATGTCCGCAAGAGAATCCGCAAAGAGCTTGCAATTAGGAACCGAAACACGGGCTTAGATTTCAAAGGTATGATGATTTCATCCGTCAGCAACCCGAGTCTCAAGCAATGGGAAGGGAAGCGGTTGACCGAAGTAGCCGCTGCATGGAAAAAAGACCCTTGCGAAACGATGTTCGACTTCATCCTCGCGGACTCAGCCAGAACCGGGAGGGTTGCCTTTGCGATGACGGAAGAAGATTTGAAGATGGGGATGGCGCAGCATTGGGTCAGTTTCTGCACCGATGCCAATGCTCGAGCAACCGATGGCCCGTTGTATGAAGGGAGGCCACACCCGAGGGCCTACGGGAGCTTTCCCCGAATTCTTGCCAAGTATGTTCGCGAGGATAAATTGCTCTCACTGGAAGATGCGATCCGCAAGATGACATCACTACCCGCTCAACGAGTTGGATTAAGAGAACGTGGGATCCTCAAACCCGGATTCTACGCCGATGTAGTGGTCCTTGATCCTGCCACCGTCACCGACAATGCAACGTTTGAGAACCCGCATCAGTACTCGGAAGGTGTGAGCCTCGTACTTGTAAATGGTAAACCAGTGTGGGAGGACGGGAAGTTCACAGGCAATTTGCCCGGGAAGGTACTACGAGGTCCTGGCTACAAGCATTAGCCTGGTGAAATACGAAAGCCGCCTCACCTCGGAGCGGCTTTTCAGTGAAGTCCGACTTCTTCTTGAACCTTCCGAAGGTCTGGAAGCTGGCGAGAGAACC
>ERZ1292640.276-Hain-H43-02um-R1-276-length-41606-cov-10_pt1 | contig 41606 bp, 35 predicted proteins | sample MGYA00564404_ERZ1292640 | MGnify/ENA primary metagenome ERZ1292640 (study PRJEB36523, sample SAMEA6512636) | groundwater metagenome | collected 2019-01-08 | study: AquaDiva: Metagenomics assemblies of 32 groundwater samples | reverse complement strand
TCATTTCATATACTCCATGGGGTATTTTAGATCATCCTGGAAAATTTTACCGGGCCCTCAGTGTTTCGGCCCCCAGCGCCGACGCAACCATTGACTCAAATCATCCATGTAGCAGTAGACCACAGGCACCACCACCAGCGTCAGCAGCGAGGAGGTGATGACGCCGCCGATCACCGCCTGGCCCATCGGGGCGCGCTGCTCGGAGCCCTCGGTCAGGGCGAAGGCCAGCGGTACCATGCCGAAGATCATGGCCAGGGTGGTCATCAGGATCGGGCGCAGCCGCACGCGCGCGGCCATCAGCAGGGCGTCGGCGCGTTCCATGCCCTCTTCGCGGGCGCGGATGGCGAAGTCCACCAGCAGAATGGCGTTCTTGGTCACCAGGCCCATCAGCATGACCACGCCGATGATGGAGAACATCGACAGCGTGGAGCCGAACATCAGCAGCGCCAGCACCACGCCGATGAGGGTGAGCGGCAGCGAGGTCATCAGCGCCAGCGGCTGGAAGAAGCTCTTGAACTGGCTGGCCAGGATCATGTAGATGAAGACGATGGCCAGCACCAGCGCCGAGATGGCGTAGCCGAAGGACTCGGCCATGTTCTTGGTCGAGCCGCTGAACGCGTAGCGGTAGCCCGGCGGGAAGCTGATGCCTTCGAGCGCACGGCGGATGTCGGTCGAGATTTCTCCGGCCGAGCGGTTGTAGACGTTGGCGTTGATCGCTACCTCGCGTGAGAGGTCGCGCCGGTTGATCTGGTTGGAGCCGGTGCCCTCGCGCAGCGTGGCGACCTGGTTCAGGCGCACCACGCGCGAGCTGCCGTCGGCGTTGCTGCCCAGCGTGAAAGGCAGGCGCTCCAGGTCCTGCAGCGTGTTGCGGGCCTCCGGGCTCAGGCGCACATTGACGTCGTAGGTCTGGTCATCGCTGGCGCGCCAGTTGCCCACCGTCTGGCCGGCCACCAGGGTGCGTAAGGCACCGGCGATCTGGTTGACGTTGAGGCCGAGATCGGCCGCGGCGTCGCGCTGGATGTCGACCTCGATGGTCGGCTTGTTGGGCTTGACGCTGGAGTCCAGGTCCACCAGGCCGGGAATGTTGCGGATCCGGTCCAGCACCAGCACGGTCAGGCGTTCCAGTTCCTTGAGGTCCGAGCCCTGCAACGAGAACTCGATCTGCTTCTGGCCGCCCACCGGGTCGAGCAGGCCGGCGTGCGTGACGGTGATACCCGGCACCTGGCGCAGCCGTTCGCGCAGCACGGCCGACATCTGGTCCACATTGCGCGAGCGCGCCGTGCGATCGACCAGCCGCACGTAGATGCTGGCATTGGTCTTGCCCTGGGCGTTGGCGGTGTTGAGGGTGGCCAGCGTGTAGCGCACCTCGGGAAACTCGCGAATGATGTCCTGCACCTGACGCGCCTTGGCCTCGGTCACCTCCAGCGAGGAGCCGACCGGGGTGTAGAAGTTGACCGTGGTTTCCGAGAAGTCGGCCTTGGGCACGAATTCGGTGCCCAGCAGCGGCACCATGACGATGCTGGTGACGAACACGGCGAGTGCCAGCCCGAGCGTGGCCAGCTTGTGCGCCAGCGACCAGCGCAGGATGCCCTGGTAGGCCTCGGCCAGGCTCTCGGTGGCGCGGTCGAACCAGCCGGTAACGCGGCCGATGGTCTTGTCGTACAGCGTGACCGGCGGCAGGTGCTGGCCGTGCGTGTCGATGCTGGGGTCGTGCCAGATCGAGGACAGCATGGGATCGAGCGTGAAGCTGACGAACATCGAGATCAGCACGGCCGCCACGATGGTGATGCCGAACTCGTGGAAGAACTTGCCGATGATGCCGCCCATGAAGCCGATCGGCAGGAACACGGCGACGATGGAGAAGGTGGTGGCCAGCACCGCCAGGCCGATCTCCTGCGTGCCGTCCAGCGAGGCCTGGTAGGGCGTCTTGCCCATCTGCACGTGGCGCACGATGTTCTCGCGCACCACGATGGCGTCGTCGATCAGCAGGCCCACGCACAGCGACAGCGCCATCAGCGTGATCATGTTGATGGTGAAGCCGAACAGGTTCATGAACAGGAAGGTGCCGATCAGCGCGATCGGCAGCGTCAGGCCGGTGATGACGGTGGAGCGCCAGGAATTGAGGAACAGGAAGACGATCAGCACCGTCAGGATGGCGCCCTCGACCAGGGTGCGGCGCACGTTGTCGACCGCCACGCGGATCGGGCGCGAGCCGTCGGTGATGGGCTCCAGTCGCACGCCGGGCGGCAGCAGCGGCTGCAGTTCGGCCACGGCGCGGGTGAGGCCGTCGATCACGGCGATGGTGTTCTCGTCCTGCGATTTCTGCACCGAGGCCAGCAGCGTGCGCTGGCCGTTGTACAGCGCCAGCGTGTCGAGCTCCTGCGCGCCATCCTGCACCGTCGCCAGTTGGCTCAGGCGGATCGGCGTCGTGCCCTTGCGCGCCACGATGATGCGGCCGAAGTCCTCCGGCCGCTGCATGCGCGCGTCCACCTGCACCATCAGCTCCTGCTGCAGGGAGCGCACCGCGCCCAGCGGCAGGTCCTGGTTCTCGCTCTTGACGGCAGCCACCACCTGGTCGGGCGTGATGCCGAAGGCTTCCAGCGCCTGGGCTTTCAGATAGATGTTGATCTCGCGCTTGGTGGCGCCCACCAGCGTGACCGCGCCGACGCCGCGCACGTTTTCCAGCCGTTTTTTGAGTACCTGATCGGCCCAGTTGGTGAGTTCAACTGCAGTCAGGGACTTGCCGGCCTTGTCGTCCGGTAGCACGGCCAGCGACCAGATCGCGCGGTTGGCCGGGTCGAAGCGCAGCACGCGCGGTTCCTTGACCTCGGTGCGCAGGCTGGGGCGGATCGATGCCACTTTCTCGCGCACGTCCTCGGCCGCCTTGCGCCCGTCGATGTGCAACTGGAACTCGATGATCACCACCGACTGGCCTTCGTAGCTGCGCGAGGTCAGGGTGTTGATGCCGGCGATCGAGTTGACGCCTTCCTCGATCTTCTTGCTGACCTCGCTCTCCACGATCTCGGGCGAGGCGCCCGGGTATTCGGTGGTGACCACCACGACGGGGAAGTCGACGTTGGGGAACTGGTCCACCTGCAGGCGCTGGTAGGAGAACAGCCCCAGCACCACGAAGGCCAGCATCACCATGGTGGCGAAGACCGGGTTCTTGAGGCTGACGCGGGTGAACCACATGGCTTAGCGCGCCTGCGATGCCGCAACAGCAGGGGCCGAGGCCGCGGCGGGGGCGGCTGCTTGTGTCGTGAACTTCACCAGCGTGCCTTCACGCAGCGTGCCAATGGTGCCGGCCAGCAGCACACTGTTCTCGGCCACGCCGGTCACGGCCACCAGGGTCTGGCCATCGGCCTCGCCGCGTTCACCCAACGTGACGGTCTGGTGCACCACGCGTTGCTGGTCGACCCGCTGCACGTAAGGGGCGGGCTTGTCGGTGCGCACGGCGCTTACCGGCACGGCCAGCGCCGTGAGCCTGGCGGTGCCGAGCGTGCCTTGGGCAAACAGGCCCTGGCGCAGGCCATTGCTCGAAGTCAGGCCGAGGTAGACCAGCACGCTGCGGCTGCCGGCCTGGGTGCTCGGGTTGATGCGCGCCACGCGCGCGGCCACCGGCTGGGCGCTGCCCTCGACCTGCAGCAGCGCTTCCTGGCCCACGCGCACGCCGACGGAGTCGGCCGCGCTCAGCGTGGCTTCGATTTCCAGACGCGACAGGTCCACGATTTCGACGATGCGCGTGTCCACCGCCACGCGCTCGCCCGGCTGGGCCAGACGTTGCGCTACCTGGCCGCTGATCGGGGCCAGCAGCCGGGTGTCGTTCGCACTCTTGCGCGCCACGTCGGCGCCGGCCACCGCTGCCAGGTGGCTGGCGCGTGCTGCGTTCAGGTTGGCCAGTGAGGTGTCGAGCGCGGTCTTGGAGATGAAGCCCTGGTCCACCAGGGCCTTGTTGTTGTCGAACTGGCGCTGCGAGATGTCGATCTGCGCCTGCGCCGCATCGGCCTGCTGCTGTGCCTGGCGCAGGCGGGCATCGTATTCGGCCGGGTCGATGCGCGCGATCAGCTGGCCGGCCTTGACGCTGTCGCCTTCGCGTACCTTGAGCTCCTGCAGTTCACCGGCCACGCGCGCCTTGACGAAGGCTGCATTGACGGCCTTGAGCGTGCCCGAAACGGGCAGGCCGCGGATGAGCTCCTGCGACTTGACCGTCAGCACATCGGTGGCGCTGAGCTCCACCACGGTCTGCGCACTCTGCGCCGTCTGCAGGGCCAGCGCGGCCTGCTGGGCCTTGCGCGCAGCCAGGGCGCGCAGGATGCCGATGGCCAGCAGGGCAAGGAGCAGCGCGATCAGGCTCCATTTGATCCAACGTTTCATCTTGAGCGGTCTTTCTTGGGAGGGGCGGGCTGGCACAGGCCATGAAGAATGGTTTCGGCCTGGGCGGCCAGGTACTCTTCGGGCACCAGGTTGTTGTCACAGCCGGCGCAGGCGCCGAGCGAGTGGCGCCAGGTCATCAAAAAGATCATGGGGGCCAGAACGGTATAGATGCCGTACTTCATGTCGATGGGGCGGAATTCACCGCGATCGACACCGCGCTGCAGGATGCGGCGGATCAGCTCATGGCCGGGCTCGATCACTTCCTTCTGGTAGAAGGCCGCCAGCTCGGGGAAGTTGCTGGCCTCGCTCATCATCAGCTTGGTGATGCCGCCGGCCTTGGTGGCGCCGACACGCTGCCATGCGATCATCATGGTGTGGCGCAGCAGGTCGGCCGTGCTGCCGGTGTAGGCGTCGAATTCGGCGTTCCACTCGGGAAAGCGGCCGGCGATGTTTTCGCGGATGACAGCCTTGAACAGCTCTTCCTTGCTGGCGAAGTAGAGGAACAGCGTGCCCTTGGAAACGCCGGCGCGGCGCGCCACCTCTTCGGATTTGGTGGCGGCAAAGCCCTTTTCCACAAACAACTCCAGCGCGGCGGCCAGCAGTTCGCCCGGGCGGGCTTCCTTGCGGCGCTCGCGCTTGGCGTGCACTTTGGCACGGGTATCGCAGATGAGCTTGGAGATGGGGGACATGGGTTTAATGACTCGCGGGTTATTAATGTAGCGACTCCATTCCCGTCCGTCAAGCGCCAAGCCTAACCAGCCCAAGCCAGCGGCCGGCAAGCCGCAGGTAAATCTTGGGTAAAGCCGGCGGAGTCGCAAGGCACTCATTAAGATGCAGCACCTGTCGATTCAACGGAGTGCCTGCCATGCCCGATTCCCTGCCCATGATCACCCTCGGTGGCGGCTGCTTCTGGTGCACATAAGCTGTAAAAACAAAAAAATCTATATGAAACAATAACTTAGATGGTGTTTAATTTTTTAGTGTTTAAAATTAGTTAAAATTTTTTCATTGGTAGAGCGTCTACCTTTGGCTCTGAGCTACCCTTCCGATTGCCAAAAAAATGGGCCCCTGTAGGCCCGTTACTTCATTCAGATTTTTGCTGTCATGCCCCGACTTGAAGTGGACGGTTCCTTGACCGAGAGCTTCCTATCTAACTCTTCTTTCAAGTAGTGGCTGGAGATGATTTTTTTCATCTCGTAAAACTGAGGTGTGTGGTAAGCCTCATCAGAATGGGAAGCAAGGTCGTCTGCCATCTCATAAATTAAGTCAAGGGTGACCGGTAGGGCACATTGGGCTAAGCAGACCTCCTCGTTGTAAAGAATGTCTCCCTCTACCCTGGCTGTGGTTAATTGGACAAAGGGCTCAAGTCCAAAGTCTCTACCATTCCATGTGCACATCCCACCCGATACCCTCAAAATAATAGCCCACTTTGGTCCAAGAATCTTTGAAATGGATTTAAAAGTTTTTAATGTATCAATCTCAAGTTTTTCATAGATTAATCTATTTTTGAACGAGTTTGATGGATAGATAGATTGATTATTTTCATTTTCCAAATCTATAAAGACCTCTCCACTTTTGCTCAGCTTCCTTATTGATTCATCCCTAATGATGTAAAAATGATTTTCATTTTGAAAAAATTCATCTTGCTTCTCTCTGTTTGCTATGGCCAAACTTACTTCATTCAAAATATGATTTTTGTTCTTTGATGACTCAATGAAATGAAGGTATCTTTCTGTGTATTTCCATAGTGATTCATCATAATTGTTGGAGTATCCCCAATGATGTGCAATTGTCTCAATAACGAATGATTCAAGTCCGTCATCAATTTTTTCTTTAGCTGCTGCTTTTAAATGATAGTAGAGAAAAAAGTTTCTCATGCACAATTTGAAGCTATCGTGATTCATTGAGGCTGCCATTTTTCGTAATTGCTTATAGTATTCCATATCTATCCTTTCATTTATAAGTCTTTAATTATCCTACTCTTGCTTTTTATTGTCAATACATATTTTAATAAATCTTGATTATTTATTAAATTATCATAGAATATCCATATATTAATTATGGAAAGGTAATTTATGAATAAATCAATCAATAGAAAAGAAAGAGTTCAACGAGACTACCAAGAGGAACTCACCCTTAAGTTAATCCTCAGGATTGAGGAAGCACTGGCCGATTCAGAGAAAGGGCTGAAATGGCAGAAGCCGTTCTTCACCTGTGAAGAGCTGCCCAGAAATGCCCTGACGGGCGATAAATACAGTGGCTGCAACATCGTTTCCCTGCTGTCTGAGGACTGGACGGACCCAAGGTGGATGACCTTCATGCAGATAGGGGAGCTGGGCAGAAAGCTGGGCAAAAAGCTGTATGTGGCTGGGGGGCAGAGGGCTTCGTTTGTGATGAAAACCATCCCTGTCTATCAAAAGGACGAGGAGGGAGAGGTCATCAAAGACAGCAAGGGAAAACCGATTCCTGTCTGCCACAAGGATGGTTCGCCCAAAATTGCCTTCAAGTGGTATGCCGTTTTCAATGCTGGCCAGATTGCTGGTGGCATGGACCCATACATCAAGCCTGAGAGAGTCGTCAAACCCAACGAGGCGGTTGAGCAACTGGCTGCAGCACTCGTGGACCGTACAGGCTTGAAAATTACCCACAGCGAGAGAGGCCGAGCCTTCTACAGCAAGAGCTCACATACAGTGCACATGCCAGAACGACATCTGTTTGAATCCGATGAGGGCTATGCCGATTGCCTGCTCCATGAGTTGACTCATTCCACAGGACCTGCCCTGAACAGGGATATGACTGGTCGCTTTGGAGAGGAGTCCTATGCCTTTGAAGAACTGGTTGCCCAGTTGGGTTCGGTGTTCATGGCCAAGGAACTGGGTGTTCCATACGATATGTCTGCTCACGAAAACTCTGCGGCCTACCTCAAGTCTTGGCTGAGCACCTTGAAGATGGACAAGAACTTCCTGATGAGGGCTTCTGCTCAGGCATCTGAGTCCGTCAAATGGCAGCTTGACCATCTGAGCAAGTACCGTGCTGCCCCAAATGAAACGGTCCCTTCTGAATCGTCAGCTGTGGAAGCTGAGACTGACATGGTTTCCGCTATGAGGCCTGCTCCAACAAGGTTGGGCATGTGAAAGGCGGCAGGTCCATTACTTGGGCCTGGGTAGCTTTCGGTGTTGTTCCTGCTCTCTCATTCCCCTGAGCTGGTTGATTCGTTCAATGATGGCCGGGACCTCATGTCTTTCGCATTCGCTCAGGGCCAGTCCAAGCTTGTAGAGCTGGTCTTCAATCGTCAGCGAGGACGAAGTGCCATTGGTGGCAGAGTTGAGCCTCCATCGCTCTGGCCTCCCGATTCCGACTTGCCCCTGATGCTGAGTTTGTTCATGTTGATTCTGAGTTGGTCCACTTCGTGAAGCAGCTTGCTCAGGACTTGGACATGGGTGTTTTGTGCCTGAAGGATGTCCTGAAAGAACCTTTCCATTGTTGACAGTCGTTGGTCCATGCCATTGAGGGCGTTTTCGAATTCCGACATCTTCTTGATGAGTGCCTCTATGAGGATGGTGTTTTGGTCGTAAGTTGAGTTCATTGCCCTGTCTCCTTTTCTTGTTGTTATGGCGGGGTGTTGAGTCGTATCGGCTGATGAAGTAGTTCTTCCTCTTCTGGTGCAGGTCAGAAAACAGCTTTGTGTAGAAGCTCAAGTCCTGCACAGTCATCTGCTTGCCATCCACCTGGCTGAAACCGTATTTGTAGTTCTGAAGGCGGGTGAATGACTCATACAAAAGCAGGTTGGCTTTGCCTGGTACGAAGATGGACCAGCTTTTGCCGGACTTCATATCTTGCTTGGCGACGACCCAGTGAAGCTCAAGACGGTCTTTGTCTCTGTGGCGAACAAACAGAAAGTTGGTTCGGGCTGGGTCATCAAAGGGAGCAAATGCTGTCTTGAAGTCAGCAATCAGTTGCTGCTGCTGAAGTTCCGTGAGGTCTTCCCCTTGCTTGAATGAAATGACTCCTGCTGTGTACCTGTGCTTGGTCTTGGTGGCTTGGACTGCTGCTTTTGTGATGGCCGCATCACCGAAGATGACTTCTGGTCGGTAGCCTTCGTGGGATTCTTCGCTAAGCAAGTAGCTGATGTGTCTTGAACCATCGCAGCTGCCTTGGTTGAAGACTTTGATAATCATGTGTGCCTCTTGTAAACCTTGATGAGCTCAAGCAAAAGGCTGTTTGTCATGTCAATGGATTCAAGCAAGTCCTTGTCTGTGATGCCCTTGCGGTGCATCAGGTAGATGGCTTGGTTGAGATTGACTCCAATCTTGTTCACTTCATACAAGAGAGGCTGCAGCTGCACCTTGTTCCTGTCTGATGGGGAGATGATGGATGTTCTGATGAAGTCAGAAAGATTCCTGAATCCGTATTCGCTCATCTTCAACCTGATGAGCTGCTCTTCATCGTCGGAGACTCTTATTTGTAATTTGCTTTTTCTGGTCATTTTTCCTCCTGCTAACCTTCTATTCCAAGAACTCCACCATAGGTGTGAGTACATTGGCTAACCTTGCGAGTTATTTTTTCTTTAATAAATCTTTAGCAGAAAAAAATGAAATGTAAAGACGTATTTGAATAAAATAATTAAAAAAATCAAAAAAGTCCGCCCGTCCATTTTTTCACTATCGTAAAAAAAAGCCCCATGGAGGGGCTTCTTTGCTTCGCTATCTGTACCACCAAAGGTGGTTCATGGCTTCGCCTTGGTATTTATCTGTTTTATTGGTTAGGACTGCTGTTGCAGTACAGGCTTCGCTATTGAATTTATCTTAATTTGTAAGATTAGTCTTAAAAGTGCTTATGCCTTGAAAGGCATAGCTCACCCATAGCGGCAAAAAATTGTCGCTGGCGCTATGCCTTCCATGTATGCCCCATTTCAGGCCGAAGTTCATTTTAGAATTCCTTCGTCTCTGGCTCAGTTGTTCTAATCAACCCACAGCACGGTCCAGATTCAGCTTCGTTGGCAGTTTGCTGTGTCCCCTTTGTTCTGCCTTCACAGACATCAGTCTGCTTATAAATCAGGGTTCCAGCTCTGAGCCTGAGAGTGCTACCTTGCGGTAGGTGGTCAGATTTGATTTGCACTCGCCTCCACATCAGGCCAGAGCTGGTGATTTAAATGCTCCAAACGTGGAACTTAATCGACGAATAAAGCATTCAAGTTAATTAAAATAAAAATAAATCTATTTGTCAAGTTTTGATGATTTACTCTTTGGACTCATATCTTCATTCAGGCCAAAAAAGTCATAAAACTTGCGCTTGTTGTAGTAGAGGTGCTTGGTGGCTTGTGGTCCTTTGGTAGGAATAGTTACTTCCTCCAGCCAAGCTTTGAACTCGGGAGTCAGGTGCTTCTGAATGTCCTCAATCCCTCTGTCCTTGAGCACCTGTAGGAACTTGAACTGCCAAGTCCTGGGGGGGTAGAAGGTGTTGATGTCCCAAACAAACTCAGTGTCGGTTGAGAAGGGTTTGCCAGATGCGGTCTTGGTGGGCATCACAAAGCCGTAATCAGACAGCTTGAAGGTGCCGACGATGACCACCGGCTTTTCGGGTTTTTCGCTTGGGGTGGTCGTAGCTTCGCTGTCCTTGAGCCAGCCTTGATTGAGAGCGAACTGCTTGACTTCTTTGTTGTTGAAGGGCGGTTGGCCGTCTTGGTCAACAGACTTCATGAAGTCTGCAAAACTGATGTTCAGTCCCCTGACTGCGGCCACCACATCACGAATCTTGTTGTTCAGCGCCTCTTGCTGCTGTTTTTCGGCCAACAGTCTGCGGCGGTTTTCAGCTGCTGCCTTCTGGTAGGTCTCCTCATCAGTGTCTGGGCTGGTCAGGATTTTGAGAAGCTCTTCGTTGGTCAGCTGGTCGGTGATGTTCATGAGAGTGTGGGGGTGAGTTTTTCAGAGTGACGATTGTTGGTCGTGGTAAGTGCTGGTATTCTTGAATCAAATGAAGTTTTGCATGAATCTAGCATAGCCCATAAGCGCTGGATATGGGATTTTTTGGCAGGTGAAATGTGAGGCTTCCAGCATAAAATGTGCCGTTGCTGTGACGTCTAGATGTCGTCAGATGGCCTGTTTTCGTCGGGGATGCGGTGTCCCAGGCGAGAACCTACCGAAATGGGACTATGACCACATCTTTTTTTGCCATCTTTTTCCCCGACGAGCCGACTCGTAAAGGCCTATGAACGCCGTAGAAATTGAAGCCGCACTCTCGGACTTGGCTCAAGAGCAGTTTGATGGCACCGAGTTCCCATATCAGTTCCTGGCAGCCTTTGGCAACAAAGAGGTAGCGCTCAAAAAACTGCGAACTGGCCACAGCAACACCTCAGACCTTGCTGGTGGCGTCCTGCTGCGAAACCACATCCACCTTGCCACTTGTCAAGCTGGTGAAGTCAGCAAAACCCTCCAAGACCTCAAGTCCAGTCCAGCCACTGCCAAGGCCAAAGCCAAGTTCATTTTGGCGACGGATGGTCTATCTCTTGAGGCTGAAGAGCTCATCACCGGGGAAACCATCTCCACAGACTTTGTGGATTTCCCAAACCACTTCGGGTTCTTCCTGCCGTTGGCCGGCATCTCCACCATCAAAGAGATTAAGGACAACCCGATTGATGTGCGAGCCACAGGGCGACTGAACAAGCTCTATGTGGAGCTGCTGCGCGAAAACCCCGACTGGGCTAAGGACCAGCGGCGGGCTGACATGAACCACTTCATGGCGCGGCTGATTTTCTGCTTCTTCGCAGAAGACACGGGCATCTTCAACAGCACTGGACTGTTCAGCAAGACTGTTGAACAGATGAGCGAGCGAGATGGCTCCAACACACACGAAGTGCTGGAAACCGTCTTCAGGGCGATGAACATCAAGCCCCATGAGAGGGAGAGTGCTCAGCCCAGACTGCCCAGTTGGGCCAACACCTTTCCCTATGTGAACGGTGGCCTGTTCTCGGGGAGCACTGAGGTGCCGAAGTTCACCCGCATCGCACGAACGTATCTAAGCCACGCAAGCAACCTGAACTGGAAGGAAATCAATCCCGACATCTTCGGGAGCATGATTCAAGCAGTTGCCGACGATGAGGAGCGGGGCGAGCTGGGCATGCACTACACCAGTGTTCCCAACATCCTCAAGGTGCTCAACCCGCTGTTCCTTGATGACCTGAGAGTGCAGCTTGAAAGCGCTGGTGACAACAAGGTCAAGTTGCTCAACCTGCGCAAGCGCATGGCCCGCATACGGGTGTTTGACCCGGCCTGTGGTTCCGGTAACTTTCTCGTGATTGCCTACAAGCAAATGCGAGAGATTGAGGCTGAAATCAACCGCAGACGGGGCGAAGAGCACCTAGGCTCTGAAATCCCTTTGACCAACTTCAGAGGTATTGAGCTGCGCGACTTCCCTGCTGAAATCGCACGTCTGGCGCTCATCATCGCTGAGTTCCAGTGTGATGTTCTCTACCGTGGCCAGCAAGATGCGCTTGCAGAGTTCTTGCCACTGGACACCGAAAACTGGATTGTCAGTGGTAACGCGCTGCGCCTGGACTGGCTGAGTATTTGCCCACCGACTGGCACGGGTGTGAAAGTCGTCAGTGATGACCTGTTCAACAAACCCTTAGACCAGAAAGAAATCGGCTTTGAGAATGATGGAGGAGAGACCTACATTTGCGGGAATCCTCCATACAAAGGTACAAAAAATCAAACAGAAGAACAGAAGGATGACCTAGAAAGCATCTTCTCAAAGTACAAGGGAAGTTTCAAGGCTTGTGACTACGTATGTGGGTGGCTACTGAAGGCGTCTGAATATTCCAACCATACGCCGTCAAAGAGCGCTTTTGTAAGCACAAATTCGATATGCCAAGGCCAGCATGTCTCTATGCTTTGGCCACTGATTTACAGCCTTAACCAAAAAATCTTCTTCGCCCACACGTCCTTTAAATGGTCAAACCTCGCAAAGAGCAACGCGGGAGTGACCGTAGTGATTGTTGGGCTCTCAGGACAAACTGAAAAGCGAAAAGTCATCTTCAGCGAAGAGCAAAACACCCTCAAAGCTAGGCTGGTGGAAAACATCAACCCATACCTCTCGCCCGGAAGTGACGTCATCGTTGAAAAGAGAGCAACTGCTTTTGGTGAACTGGGTGTCATGACACTCGGGAATCAGCCCTACGATGGTGGGTATCTGATTCTTCGCAAATCTGAACTGGATAGCCTAGGTCTGACGAAAGAGCAGGCAATGAGATGGATTCGCCCGTTGCTCGGCTCTGCAGAAATCATTGATGGTGTCACCCGCTATTGCCTGTGGATTGAAGACGAGGAACTTGCTGAGGCCAGCAAAGTTCTCGCCATCAAAGAGCGAATAGACCGAGTTCGTGAGTGGCGACTTAAAAGTGATAGACCCGCTACTGTTGCCATGGCTTACAAGCCTCATCAGTTTTGTGAGATGAAATATGGGGAAAAATCCACCATTGGAGTTCCCTTGGTTAGCTCGGAAAACAGAGAGTTTTTGACTCCTGATTTGATAGGGCGCAAGTGCTCAATGACTAATAAGTCTTACGCACTTTACGATGCTGCCCTGTGGAATTTCTCAGTGCTCTGCTCGAAACTACATCTGTGCTGGATTTCGGCTGTCTGCGGGAAGCTTGAAACACGGCTTAGCTATTCAAACAAGATGGGGTGGAACACTTTCCCCATTCCAGTCCTGACTGAGCAGAACAAGCTGGAGCTCACGGATTGCGCACAGGCCATCTTGCTTGCCCGTGAAGCCCACTTCCCAGCCACCATTGCTGACCTATACGACCCTGAAACCATGCCGGACAACCTGCGCATGGCTCACGAGCGCAATGACGAGGTGATTGAACGAATCTACATTGGCCGGCGCTTCAAGAACGACACCGAGCGACTGGAAAAGCTGTTTGAGATGTACACAAAGATGACGGCTGACACTGGCGTCAAGAAGAAAGGCAAGAAAGCATGACCGCACAGGCAGGAAGCCCTCTCAACACCTACACGGTCCCCTCGGTCTCCATCAAGACAGCTCATACAGGTGCCACCAACAAAGCCAATGCGCTGGGTATGCGCACCATGCAAGAGCGAGCCTACGCCAAACGGGGTGAACAGTATTTGCTCATCAAGTCGCCACCGGCTTCTGGCAAATCACGGGCGTTGATGTTCATTGCCCTGGACAAGCTTAACAACCAAGGGGTCAAACAAGCCATCATCGTGGTGCCTGAGCGCTCCATCGGTAGCAGTTTTGCTGATGAGCCTTTGACCCAGTTTGGCTTTTATTGGGACTGGACGGTCGCTCCCCAGTGGAATCTGTGTAACGCACCCGGCGCAGATGAACCCAAGGTTGCCAAGTCCAAGGTGGAATCGGTCAAGAAGTTTCTTGCCTCGGGCGACAAGGTATTGGTCTGCACCCATGCCACTTTCAGGTTTGCTGTGGAAGAGCTGGGCATTCAGGCATTTGACGAGCGATTGCTTGCGATTGATGAGTTCCACCATGTGTCCAGTAACCCCGACAGCATTCTGGGTTCACAGCTGACGGCACTGATTGCCCGTGACAAGGTGCATGTGGTGGCCATGACTGGCTCCTACTTCCGAGGCGACAGTGAGGCAGTTCTGTCACCAGATGATGAGGCCAAGTTTGAGACAGTCACCTACACCTACTACGAGCAACTGAACGGCTACACATGGCTGAAGTCACTGGACATTGGCTACTTTTTCTACACCGGGCCCTACGTTGAAGCCATCCACAAGGTCCTCAATCCTGACCTTAAGACCATCGTTCATATCCCCAACGTCAATGCTCGCGAGAGTCTCAAAGACAAAGGGAGGGAAGTGGATGAAATCCTTCATGGTCTGGGCCAGTGGAATGGCGCTGACCCGAACACCGGATTCAACTTGGTGGTTACGCCATCCGGCCGCACCCTGAAAGTCGCCGACCTAGTTGATGACAGCGACGCAGCAAGACGCACCAAAGTCCTGACGGCACTAAAGGACCCAGCTCAGAAGAACAACCGTGACCATGTGGACATCATCCTTGCCTTAGGTATGGCAAAAGAAGGCTTTGATTGGATTTGGTGTGAGCATGCCTTGACGGTTGGCTACCGCAGTAGCCTGACCGAGATTGTCCAAATCATTGGACGAGCCACTCGGGATGCGCAAGGCAAGTCATCTGCGCGTTTCACCAACTTGATTGCTGAGCCGACTGCCGACCAAAAAGAAGTGACCGAAGCAGTCAACGACATGCTGAAAGCGATTTCGGCCAGTTTGCTGATGGAGCAAGTGCTTGCTCCTCGTTACGAGTTCACGCCCAAAGACGCAGGTCCGAAAGAGGGCTTTGACTACGGACCTGAGGGCTACCAAGAGGGCAAGACCAACTTGGGGGTGAACGAAGCAACAGGCCAATACCATGTGGAAATCAAGGGGCTGGCCATGCCACAGAGCCCAGAAGCTTCTCGAATTTGCAAAGAGGACCTGAACGAGGTTTTGACTGACTTCCTGCAAGACAAGACAGCTTTGGAGCAAGGCTTGTTTGACAAGGAAAACATCGTTGCTCAGGACTTGACCCAGATTCGGATGGGGAAAATCATACGCGAACGCTATGCCAATCTGAGTGAACACGACCTAGAAGCGGTTCGCCAACACGCGATTGCGGCAATGAACCTTACCCAGCAGGGCAAGCTGGAACTGTCCAAAGTTGCATCGGGTGATGATGAAGTTCAGGCTAACACCGCTTTGTTGGATGGTGTGCGCAAGTTCGTCAACGTCCGTGACCTTGACATTGAGCTGATTGACCAAATCAATCCGTTCCAAGCTGCTTATTCGGTTCTGGCGAAGTCCATGGACGAGAAGTTGCTGCGAGAGGTTCAAACTGCGATAGAGGCAAAGAAGGCCGTCATTACGGACGAAGAGGCGCTTGAATTGGCCAAGCGTGCCCTGCAGTTCAAAACAGAGCGCGGTCGGTTGCCTGATATTGAGTCTGCTGACCCTTGGGAAAAGCGAATGGCGTTGGGCGTCAGAGCACTTGCCAACTCAAGAGCTGCTGCCAAAGCAAAGGAACGCAATGGCTGACCTATCTGCCGACGAACTGCTGGAAGCGTTGGGCGTTGAAGTCACGCCCGTCAAAACCTCGGCACTCTCTCCATTTGAGGAGCGAGTGATTGCTGGCTTTGAGGACATCCAGCGATTCTTTGAAGAACACAAACGCTTGCCACGTAACGCTGAGGGACAGGACATCTTTGAACGGCTCTATGCCGTGAGGCTTGACCAGTTGCGTAAGTTGCCAGAGGCATTGGCCGTTCTGGCTCCTCACGATACCCACGGACTGCTTAAAGCAAGTCCTGCTGCTGCCAAGATTGACAGCCTGACGGAGGATGCACTGTTGGCTGAATTGGGTGTTGAAATTGGCACCAGTTCCAGTGAAGACGACATCACGGTCTTGCGTCATGTTCGCTCAACTGCTGAACGCCGCGAAGCCGAAGAGATTGCCAATAGGACACCCTGCAAGGACTTCAAGGACTTCAAACCCTTGTTTGAGCAGGCTGAGCGTGAACTCAAATCGGGTGACAGAACCGCACTTCGCTTTGGCCGAGACGCCAGCATTGCCATGGGCAACTTCTTTATTCTGGGAGGCCAGCTAGCCTATGTTGCAGAGGTTGGAGACACCATCAGAGCGCCCAACGGTGAAAGCGATGCCCGCTTGCGGGTTATCTATGCCAACGGCACTGAAAGCAACCTGCTCAGGCGCTCTCTGCAACGAGCGCTCTACAAGGATGACACTGGCCGTCGGTTGACCGATACCAACTTGGGTCCCCTGTTTTCCGATGAATCTCAAGCTGATGACGTGGAAACGGGGACCATCTATGTTCTGCGCAGTAAGTCCAGCCATCCCTACGTGAGTGAGCACCGTGAGCTCATTCACAAGATTGGTGTGACCGGTGGGAAGGTTGAAACCCGAATCTCGGGAGCAGACAAGGAAGCCACCTATTTGCTGGCCGATGTGGAAGTGGTGGCCACCTACAAACTACACAATATCAACCGGGTCCGGATGGAAAACCTCTTCCACAAGATTTTCAGCGGCGCCCAGATTGACATCACCATTGACGACAGGTTTGGCAATCCCGTCAAGCCGCGCGAGTGGTTCTTGGTTCCTTTGCACGTGATTGACCAAGCCGTCCAGCACATCATGGATGGCACCATCACCGAGGTGATTTACGACACATCCAAGGCAGAACTGGTTCGCGCTTGAAGCGCTTCACTTCAGTGAGAAGTAGTGCTCCGCAGTTATCCTGCTGCTGCTGTGGCCGATTTGGTTGAGTAGATCTGTTTGGTTTTGAAGCTTGCCCGTTTCAGGGTAAACGTTTTTGAGTCGTTCAATGGCCCTCGGGGTGGTAAATCCGAGCAACTGACTGAGCAGGATGCTGTTGGACAAGCCTATCTGCTCAATCATTCTGCTGATGTAGTCCTTCCTGAAGTCGTGCTGCTTGACGTCCAGGTTGTGGTCTTCAAAAATCTTCTTGTAGGACCCGTCAAACCCCATTACCTTGTAATCAAAGAGCCTCTCTTGGTCTGGTTTCATGAGCCCTTTGACGAAGCGATATTGCCTGTCGTTCAAGTAGACGATGCGCTCGGTGTTCTTTGATTGGATGTAGATGTGAGGGGTAGGGTGTTCAAGCACCTGACTCTTGGTGAGCAAAACCGCCTCTTGTCTTCTCAGGCCCAGCTTGTACATGAGGTGGACGATGGGTCGGATGTTCTTGCCTTGGATGGTTCGGGCCACTTTCTTCAGGGTAGCCCTGTCAAACCTGAAGGCGCGCTTCTTAAAAATCTTGTTGCCGTTGGTCAAGATGTCTCGGTCGTAGTGGAGCCAGGGGTTCTCAAGCGGGCGGTTGTCTTTTCTCAAGGCGGGGATTTTTCGCCAAAACACGCTTGTGCGACTGAGGTAGGTCGCGATTGAGATAGGGCTCAAACCTTTTGACTTGAGAGCCAAGATGAGGTTGTTCACATCATGGACTGTGACTTCCTCGGGCCGCAGGTCGGCAATCTTGGTTTTGATTTGCTGGGCAAAGAGTAGCTTGCTGAGCGTCCATTCGTTTTCCACATCATGAGATATGACGGTGTTCAGGCATGACTTAATCATCCCGATGGTGGATTCTTTTTGCCGCAGCTTGTATCGGTCCTTGGCATCTGCCGGATTGAGATGCTCGTATTTGGGGTTGATGTAGCGCTCGGTGTATCGGGAGAAGAACTCGTACACCGGTGGTTTGCTCATCCATTCGTCAATCTTGGCCTGAAGGTTCTCTTCAACGTGGATGAGGCCTTTGACTGAGCTTTGACCGAACTTGTTCTCGCAGGCATCCAAGAGTTCAGCGGCATCGTCGTAGTTGCTGAAAGTCTTGTTGACAACCAACCCAATCTTGGTCTTGTTGTACTGGACCTTGAAGTACTCCTTGCCATTCTTCTTTATGATGGTCAGGTGTTTCCGCTTTGGGTACGATGACTCTGTCATGGTCTGGTGTTTAAAAGTGGTTAAAAAAATCGGCCTTTTTGTCCGATTTCGGCCCCTGTTCAGAAGCAGTATATTGAAAAAATCCTTGTATGACAACAACTTGCAAAACCGAGGTGATAGTCTTAGGCGGCGGCTGCTTCTGGTGCACCGAGGCCGTGTTCGTGCGGGTGCGTGGCGTGGTCGACGTGCAGAGCGGCTACAGCAACGGCCAGCTGGAGCGGCCGAGCTACGAGCAGGTCTGCAGCGGCAGCACCGGCCACAACGAGGTGGTGCGCCTGACTTACGACCCGGCGGAGGTGGGCCTGCGCCAGTTGCTGGAGATCTTCTTCGCCACGCACGACCCCACCACGCTCAACCGCCAGGGCAACGACGTCGGTACCCAGTACCGCAGCGCCATCTACTTCAGCACCCCGGAGCAGAAGCTCGAGGCGGAATTGCTTATTGCCGAACTGGAGCAGGCGGCGGTCTTCCACGGGCCCATCGTGACCGAGGTACTGCCGTTGGCCAACTACTGGCCGGCCGAGGACTACCACCAGGACTATTACGCACAGCATCCCAACCAGGGTTACTGCGCCTTCGTGGTGGGCCCCAAGGTGGCCAAGCTGCAGCAGACCTTTGCCGCCTGGCTCAAATGAGGGGCCGCGCATGATCGTCACGCACGAACTGCGCTACCGCTACCCCGGCGGGGCGCTGCTGACCTTTCCCGACATCGAGGTGCCGCAGGGTGGCGTGCTGCTGTTGCGCGGGCGCTCCGGCGTGGGCAAATCCACCTGGCTGGCGCTGGCGGCCGGCTTGCGCTCACCGAGTGCCGGCGAACTGGCGGTGGCCGGCCAATCGCTGGTGGCGCTCACCCCCGTGCAGCGCGATGCCTGGCGCGCACGCCACATCGGCTTCCTGCCGCAGCAGCTGCACCTGAGCGAGGCGCTCACGGTGGCCGGCAACCTGGGGCTGGCCTACTTTGCCGCCGGCCTGCCGGAGGACCGGGCGGCGATTCATGCTGCGCTCGATGCACTGGGCGTGGCCGAGCTGGCCGGGCGCAAGCCGGCCCAGCTCTCGGGTGGCCAGGCGCAGCGCGTGGCGCTGGCACGCGCCGTGCTCATGCGGCCGCAGGTGATCCTGGCGGACGAACCCACCGCCAGCCTGGACGACGAGGCCGCGCAGGACGCGCTGGCGCTGTTGCAGGCCACGGCGCAGCAGGCCGGCGCCACGCTGGTGGTTGCCACGCACGATGCGCGGGTGCGGCAGGCCCTGCCAGCGGCGCTGGTGCTCGATCTTGATGCTCAAAACGGGGCCCTGCCCTCGTCAAAAGGACGCCGGTAGCTATGAAAACAATAGCATTATCCTGGCGTTACCTGGCCTCGCGGCCGCTGGCTGCCGGCCTCAACCTGCTGCTGCTGGCACTCGGTCTGGCGGCCATCACCTTCGTGCTGCTCACGCGCGCGCAGATCGATCGCGCTTTCGAACGCGACCTGGCCGGCATCGACGCCGTGGTCGGTGCCAAGGGCAGCCCGATGCAGCTGATCCTGGCCGGCGTCTTTCACCTCGACGTGCCGCCCGGCAATATCCCGCTCAAGGCGGTGCAGGCGCTGGCGCAGGACGCCCGTGTGGCCAAGCTCATCCCGCTGAGCCTGGGCGACAGCGTTCAGGGCTTTCGCATTGTCGGCACCACCGCGGATTACCTCAGCCACTACGGCGCGCAGCTGGCGCAGGGCCGGGCCTGGCAGGCGCCGATGGAGGTGGTGCTCGGCGCCCAGATGGCCCAGGCCACCGGGCTGCAAGTGGGGCAGGCCTTTGCCGGCGCCCACGGCCTGGGTGGTGGCGGCGCAGCGCATGCGGCCCATCCTTACCGGGTGGCCGGCGTGCTGGCGCCCTGCGGCTGTGTGCTGGATCGGCTGGTGCTGACGGCCACAGAATCGGTGTGGCAGGTGCACGAGGTCGCCCATGGACAGGGGGATGCCCATGACGAGGCCCATGAAGACGAGCAGCGCGAGATCACGCTGGCGTTGATCCAGTACCGCAGCCCGCTGGCCGCCGTCACGTTTCCGCGCTTCGTCAACAGCACGACCCAACTGCAGGCCGCAGCACCGGCGCTGGAAATCACGCGCCTGCTGCGCATGGTCGGCGTCGGTGCCGACGTGCTGCGTGCCTTCGGCGCCGTGCTGTTGCTGACCGCGGCCCTCAGCGTCTTCATTGCGCTGTGGAACGCGGTGCGCGAGCGGCGCGCCGATCTGGCGCTGCTGCGCATGCTGGGCGCCAGCCCGGCCCGGCTGGCCGGGCTGCTGCTGTGCGAGGCGCTCTGGCTGGCCGTGCTGGCCAGCGTGCTGGGGCTGGCCGCTGGCCACGGCTTGACAGGTCTGTTAGGCTTTTTATTGCAAGCCGAGCAATCGCTGCCCCTGACCGGCTGGTTGTGGCTGGGCGTGGAGGCCTGGGTGCCGGTGCTCGCGCTGGGCGTGGCGGTGCTGGCGGCCTTGCTGCCGGCACTCAGCGCCTACCGGGTGGAAGCCGGACAATTGTTGGATTCGAGATGAACATGCGTTATTTGTCGTTATCCGTCGCTCTGCTGTGCGTTGCCCTGGGTGCGCAGGCGCAACTGAGCTCGCCGCTGCCGTCCGTGCCCTACGGCAGCGGGGCCGGCGTGCACAGTCCCAACAGCCCGTTTCCGCAACTGAAGGAGCGCAGCGACGTGCTGGCCTGGTCGCTGCTGACCACGGTCAAGACCAAGGTGGAAAAGAACCGCGTGCTGCCGGTGTTTCCGCCGGCCATCCAGGCGCTGGACCAGAAGACCCTGCGCGTGCAGGGTTTCATGATGCCGCTCGACCCGGGTGAGAAGCAGACGCATTTCCTGCTCAGCTCGGTGCCGTTGACCTGCTCCTTCTGTGTGCCGGGCGGACCGGAGAGCATGATCGAGGTGAAGAGCAAGACGCCGGTGAAGTACGGCATGGAGCCGGTGGTGGTGGAAGGGCGCTTCTCCGTGCTGCACGACGATGCCTATGGCATGTACTACCGCATGACCGATGCGGTGCCCGTGAAATAGGCACTGAATTAAAATTACCGTCCCGCCATGCAGCCGATCCGTTCCACCCCGCCTTTGACGACACGCCAGCGCCCGGCCCTGAGCCCGGTGCTGCTGCTCGTCGTCGCCTTGCTGTGGGCGCAGCTGCTGGGCCTGGCGCACCATGTGCTGCACAGCCCGGAGGCCGGCACCGTGCCAGCCGTGGCGCAAGTGGCGCATGGCCATGAGGAGCCTGCCTCGGGTCTGCTGGCCCACCTGCTGGCACCCGATGGCGACGAGTCCGATTGCCGCCTGTATGACCAGCTCGGTCACGCCGATGTGCTGCCGGCCTTGGCGCAGCCGTCCCTGGCGCTGCCGCTGCCTTTGTATGTTGCGCAGGCGGTCCTGGCCTGCCGGTTCCTGCCGGCGCCTGCACCCTTCGAGGCGCGCGCACCGCCCCTGGTTCGCTGAATCCCGTGCCGTCCTTGCCTCATGCCGAGCAGTTTGCCGGCATGGCGCAGGTTCTTCCGATTCAACGAACCCGTCATGAACATATCCAAACCAATTCACCGCGCGCCGCGCGCTGCCGTCTCCATTCCGCGGCCTTCCATGGCGCTTGTCCCATGCGCTGTTGCTGCGCTGGCCCTGCTGGCGAGCAGCAGCGCGCTGGCGCATGAGGAGGCGTCCACCCTGTCGACCGTGGTGGTCACCGGCAATCCGCTGGGATCCAACGAGCTGATCGCGCCGGCCGAACAGTATTCCGGCGACGAGCTGCTGTTGCGTTCCAAATCCACGCTGGGCGAGACGCTGGACGGCACGCCCGGCGTCAGCAGCACCTACTTCGGCCCCAACGCCAGTCGCCCCGTGATCCGCGGGCTCGACGGCGACCGCATCCGCATCCTGAACAACGGCGGCGCCAGCCATGACGCCTCCAGCCTGAGCTACGACCATGCGACGACGCTCGACCCGCTGCTGATCGAACGTGTCGAAGTGCTGCGCGGGCCGGGCGCCCTGCAGTACGGTGGCAGCGCCGTGGGCGGCGTGGTCAACGTGATCGACAGCCGCATCCACCGCGAGCCGCTGTTCGAGGCCCAGGGCGGCGTGGCCGGCAAGGCCGATGTGGGGCTGGCCAGCGGCAACCGCGAGCAAAGCGGCGTCGTGGTGCTGGATGCCGGCACCGACCGTTATGCCCTGCATGCCGACGTGATGTCGCGCAACACGCAGGACGTGGCTGCGCCGGTGGATCTGGCCTGCACGCGCGGCGGCGTCACCACCACCGCACGCCGCATCTGCAATTCGGCCAGCCAGACCTGGGGCGGCGCCTTCGGCGGCTCGCTGTTCTTCGACCGCGGCTACCTCGGCGCTTCACTCTCCACCTACGACACGAACTACGGCACGGTGGCCGAAGACGAAGTCAGCATCCGCATGCGTTCGAGCCGCCTGGCGCTCGAAGGCGAGGTGCGCGATCTGGGCGGCGCGCTGCAAAGCGTCAAGGCGCAGTTCAGCCGTAACGACTACCGTCACACCGAGTTCAATGCCGGTGCCCCCGGCACGCAGTTCAAGACCCTCGGCAACGACCTGCGGCTGCAGGCACGCCATGCCCGGCTGGGTGCGCTGGAGGGCGTGATCGGTCTGCAGTTCGAGGACAGCGAGTTCTCCGCCGACGGTGACGAGGCCTACGCGCCTTACAGCCGCACGCGCCAGGGCGCCGTGTTTGCACATGAGGAACTGGGCACCGCCTGGGGCAAGTTGAGTGCCGGCGCGCGGCTGGAGTCGGTGCAGGTCGAGTCCTTCGGCAACCCGACGGTGGCGCGCTTCATCGCCGGCACGCGCAACTTCAATCCCGGCAGCTACGCGCTGGGCGCGCTGTGGAAGGTGGCGCCCGAGTGGCAGCTCACCTCCAACCTGTCGTGGAACGAGCGTGCACCGAAGGACTACGAACTGTTCGCCAACGGCACGCACGTGGCGACCAACGCCGAGGAAATCGGCAACGCCAACCTGGACAAGGAGCGCTCGACCAATCTGGATGTGGGCGCGGCCTGGAAGCGCGGTGGCCACCAAGTGCGGCTGCAGCTGTTCCAGCACCAGTTCAGCAACTACATTTCGCTCGAAGGAACGGACCTGACGGCTTCGCCACCGAAGTACAGCTACACCCAAGTGCAGGCCCGTTTCACCGGCGCGGAGGTCAGCGGCAATATCCGCCTGCTGGATACCGGCCACAAGCTCGACCTGGCACTGCGTGCCGACACGGTGCGGGCCGACAACTCCAGCACGGATCAGCCGTTGCCGCGCATTGCGCCGATGCGCCTGGGCGCCACGCTGCTGTGGTCCAGCGGGCCGTGGGGCGCGCGCCTCGGCGTCGACCAGATTGCCGCACAAAACCGCGTGCCCGAGGGCCAGCGCGCCACGAGCGGCTACACGCTGTGGAACGCGGCGCTGACCTACCGGGCCAAAGCCGGCAAGTCGCACCTGCTGTGGTACGCGCGGCTGGACAACATCGGTGACACACTGGCCTATTCGGCCAGTTCCATCCTGACGCAGACTGCGGCGGGCAAGGCGCCGCTGCCGGGCCGCAGCCTGAAAGCCGGCCTGCAGATCAGCTTCTGACGGGCATCAACCGGGGCCCGGCGGCTTGGGTTAAGCTGCGAATCAGGAGGAGGACGCATGGACCGACCATCCCTGATTCGCAAGACGGCGCACGACCTGCGCGTGCCGCCCAACCTCGCCGACTACGCGGCTGAGTGCCGCGCCTTCAGCTGGGACGTCGCGCGCCAGGCCTTGCAGGGTCTGCCCGGCGGCGGCCTGAACATCGCCTTCGAGGCGGTGGATCGGCATGCCGCCGGCGCGCTGCGCGAGCACATCGCCTTGCGTTTCGTCAGCCGCAGCGGCCCGGCGCTGGAACTGAGTTATGCCGAGCTGGCGCGCCAGACCAACCGCTTTGCCAACGTGCTGCAGACCCTGGGCGTGGGCCGCGGCGACCGCCTGTTCGTGCTGGCCGGGCGCCTGCCCGAGCTTTACATCGCCGTGCTGGGGGCGCTGAAAAATGCCACCGTGGTCACGCCCATGTTTTCGGCCTTCGGCCCGGAGCCGATCGCCACCCGCATCAACATCGGCGCGGGTCAGGTGCTGGTGACGACCGATGTGCTCTATCGCAAGAAGATCAAGGCGATGCGCGAGCAGATGCCCACCTTGCGCCATGTGCTGCTGGTGGCCGAGGAGGGCGGCGTGACCGATGAACCCGGCACGCACGACCTGGCCACGCTGCTGCGCGAGGCCTCCGAGGCGTTCGACACAGTGGCCACCACCCCGGAAGATCCGGCCTTGCTGCATTTCACCAGCGGCACCACCGGCACGCCCAAGGGCGCCATCCACGTGCATGGCGCGGTGGTGACGCACCACGCCACCGGGCGCTACGCGCTCGACCTGCACGCCGGCGACCGCTTCTGGTGCACCGCCGACCCGGGCTGGGTCACCGGCACCTCCTACGGCATCATCGCGCCGCTGCTGCACGGCGTGACTTCGCTGATCGACCGCGAGGAGTTCGATGCCGAGCGCTGGTACCGCCTGCTGGAGAGCGAGCGCATCACGGTCTGGTACACCGCGCCCACGGCGATCCGCATGCTGATGAAGGCCGGGCCCGAACTGGCGCGGCAGCACCGGTTCCCCGAGCTGCGCTTCGTTGCCAGCGTCGGCGAGCCGCTCAACCCGGAGGCGGTGTGGTGGGGCAAGGACGTGCTGGGCTTGCCGATCCACGACAACTGGTGGCAGACCGAGACCGGCGGCATCATGATCGCCAACACGCCGGCTTTCGACATCAAACCCGGCTCCATGGGCCGGCCGCTGCCCGGTATCGAGGCCTGCATCGTCGAGCATCTGGAAGCCGAGGGCGAGCCGCCGCGCGTGCGCGTGGTCGAGCAGCCCGATGTCGAAGGCGAGTTGGCACTCAAGGCCGGCTGGCCTTCGATGTTCCGCGGTTACCTCAACAACGAGGCGCGCTACCGCAAGTGCTTTGCCGACGGCTGGTACCTGACCGGCGACCTGGCGCGGGTGGATGCCGACGGTGACTACTGGTTCGTCGGCCGTGCCGACGATGTCATCAAGTCGGCCGGCCACCTGATCGGCCCGTTCGAAGTCGAAAGCGTCCTGATGGAACACCCGGCGGTGGCCGAGGCCGGCGTCATCGGCAAGCCCGACCCGGTGGTGGGCGAGGTGGTCAAGGCCTTCGTCTCGCTGAAAGACGGCTTTACCCCTGACGAGGCGCTGCGCCTGGACATCCTTGGCCATGCGCGCAAACGCCTGGGGGCTGCGGTGGCGCCGAAGGAGATTGCGTTCTTGCCGGTGCTGCCGCGCACGCGCAGCGGCAAGATCATGCGCCGCCTGCTCAAGGCGCGCGAGCTCGGGTTGCCGGAAGGCGATACCTCGACGCTGGAGGGCGGGGCATGACGGACATGAGCGCCGCCGGGCCGTCCCAAGGCGCGAAGGCCCCAAGTCCTGACAAAGCACAGGACTTGCCTGCTTTTGGGGGCAGCGCAGCACACGCAGTGGCAAGCGTGGGGGCAAACATGGTTCCGCCACCGCCCTGTGGTCCGGTACTGTGGGGGAAAGCGCAGGCGCACGCCATGCTGGCCGACATGCTGCGCATCCGCCGCATGGAAGAGCGCTGCGCCCAGCTCTACGGCGAGCAGAAGATCCGCGGCTTCCTGCACCTGTACATCGGCGAGGAGGCGGTGGCGACCGGGGCTCTGCGCGCGCTGCAAGCCGAGGACAACGTCGTCGCCACCTACCGCGAACACGGCCATGCGCTGCTGCGCGGCGTCGGGATGGGCGCCATCATGGCCGAGATGTACGGCAAGCAGGAGGGGTGCTCGCGCGGGCGCGGCGGCTCCATGCACCTGTTCGACCGGGCGTGCCGCTTCTTCGGCGGCAATGCCATTGTCGGCGGCGGCCTGCCGCTGGCCGCAGGGCTGGCGTTGGCCGACAAGCTGAGCCAGCGCCCGGCGCTGACCGCCTGCTTCTTCGGCGAAGGCGCGATGGCCGAAGGCGCGTTCCACGAAGCGGCCAACCTCGCCGCGCTGTGGCAGCTGCCGGTGCTGTTCCTGTGCGAGAACAACCTGTACGCCATGGGCACGGCGCTGGCGCGTTCCGAAGCGCAGACCGATCTGTGCGCCAAGGCGGCGTCCTATGGCATCGCGACGCAGGCGGTCGATGGCATGGACGTGGTGGCGGTGCATGAGGCCGTGCAGCAAGCCGCGCAACAGGTGCGCCAAGGCAATGGTCCGCTGTTCCTGGAGTTGCGCACCTACCGCTTTCGCGCCCATTCGATGTTCGACCCCGAGCTGTACCGCAACAAGGCGGAAGTCGAGGCCTGGAAGACACGCGGGCCGATCCATACCTACACAGCGCGTCTGAAGGCCCAGGGGCGGCTGAGCGAGGACGAGTTCCTGGCGCTCGATGCCGCCGCGCAGGCCGAGGTCGAGGCCGCCGTGGCCTTTGCCGAGGCCGGCACCTGGGAGCCGGTGGCCGATCTGCTGCGCGACGTGCAGACGCCGCAGGGAGCGGGCGCATGAGCCTCGCACGGCCGCCCGAAGAGGCTCGCACCGCAGTGCGCAGCACGGAGGTTTCACGATGACCCGGCGCATCACTTACCGCGAGGCCTTGCGCGAGGCGCTGCGCGAAGCACTGCAGCAGGATGCGCGTGTCTTCCTGATGGGCGAGGACGTCGGGCGCTACGGCGGCACCTACGCGGTTTCCAAAGGGCTGCTTGACGAGTTCGGCCCGGAACGCATCCGCGACACGCCGCTGTCCGAGCTCGGCTTTGTCGGTGCCGGCATCGGCGCGGCGCTCGGCGGCCTGCGGCCGATCGTCGAGGTGATGACGGTCAACTTCAGCCTGCTGGCGCTCGACCCCATCGTCAATACTGCCGCCATGCTGCGTCACATGTCGGGCGGCCAGTTTTCGGTGCCGATCGTGATCCGCATGGCCACCGGTGCCGGGCGCCAGGTGGCGGCCCAGCACTCCAACAGTTTCGAGGGCTGGTACGCCCATGTGCCGGGCCTGAAAGTGCTGGCACCGGCCACCGTCGAGGATGCGCGCGGCATGCTGGCACCGGCGCTGGCCGACCCGGACCCGGTGCTGATCTTCGAGCACGCGCAGCTCTACAACCTGGAGGGCGAGTTGCCGGAGAAGGTGCAGGTGGACATCCGCAGCGCCCAAGTGCGGCGCGTCGGCCGCGATGTCAGCCTGATCACGCATGGCGGTTCCCTGCCGAAGGCCTTGCGCGCGGCCGAGGAACTCGCTGCGCAGGGCATCGCCGCCGAGGTGGTGGACCTGCGCGTGCTGCGCCCGCTGGATGACGCGACCATCATGGCGTCGGTCCGCAAGTGCCGCCGCGCGGTGGTGGTCGACGAAGGCTGGCGCACCGGCAGCCTGGCGGCCGAGGTGATGGCGCGCATCGGCGAGCAGGCCTTCTTCGACCTCGATGCGCCGCTGGCGCGCGTGTGCAGCGAGGAAGTGCCGATTCCGTACGCGCGCCACCTGGAAGAGGCGGCGCTGCCGCAGGTGCCCAAGATCGTGGCGGCGGTGCAGGCCTTGATGGGGAAGGGGCAATGAGCCCCGCCCGGCCGCCCGAAGGGGCTCGCACCGCAGTGCGGAGCACGGAGGTTTCCACGTGATTCCATTCAAGCTGCCCTCGCTGGGGGCCGACATGGAGCAGGGCAAGCTGCTGCAGTGGCACGTCAAGCCTGGTGACGCCGTCCAGCGCGGCCAGGTGGTGGCGGTGGTGGACACCTCCAAGGCGGCGGTCGACGTCGAGATCTGGGAGGCCGGCCTGATCCACGAGCTGCGGGTGCAGCCGGGCGAGACGGTGCCGGTGGGCGCGGTGCTGGCCACGCTGCTGGCGCCGGGCGAAGCGGCGCCAGCCGAAGTGCCGGCCCAGGCCGCCGCGACACCGGCCGTGGCAGTTGCCGAGCCGGTCGCTGCAGCCGCTCCTGTGGTTGCCTTGGCTGCCGCGACCCGGCCGGCGGTCTCGCCGTCGGCGCGCCGGCGTGCCAAGGAACTCGGTATCGATGCCGAGGGCCTGCGCGGCAGCGGTGCGCAGGGTGCGGTCACGCTGGCCGACGTCGAGGCTGCGGCGGCACAGCGCAGCGCCGCAGCGGCACCCGTGGACCGGGCGCAGGCCATGCGCCGCGCCATTGCCGCTGCCATGAGCCGCTCCAAGCGTGAGATCCCGCACTACTACCTGAGCGAGACCATTCCCATGGCGCGTGCGCTGGCCTGGCTGCAGCAGCACAACGAGGGCCTGGCCATCACCGAACGCATCCTGCCGGCGGTGCTGCAACTCAAGGCGGTGGGGCTGGCTCTCCAGCGTGTGCCGCAGCTCAACGGTTTTTATCGCAACGATGCGTTCGAGCCGGCGACGGCCGTGCACACCGGCGTGGCGATTGCCCTGCGCGGCGGTGGCCTGGTGGCGCCGGCCCTGCATGCGGTGGGCAGCAAGCCGCTGGCGCAACTGATGCGCGAGCTGGCCGACCTGGTGCAGCGCGCGCGTGCCGGTTCGCTGCGCAGTTCCGAGATGAGCGACCCGACCATCACCGTCACCAACCTGGGCGACCAGGGCGTGGAGGCGGTGTTCGGCGTGATCTACCCGCCGCAGGTGGCGCTGGTCGGTTTCGGCAGCGTGGCGGTGCGGCCCTGGGTCGACGGAGGCGAGCTGCGTGCCGTGCCGCTGCTGACTGCCTCGCTGGCAGCCGACCACCGCGTGACCGATGGCCACCAGGGCGCGCTTTTCCTGGCGGAACTGCGCGATCTGCTGCAACAGCCCGAGCAACTGGCGGCTGGTGCTGACGGCAAGGAGACGAAGGCATGAGCATGGACCGGACAAGCCTCAAGACCACCGCGCTGGGTGTCCTGCATTCGATCGCACCGGAAGTTGAAACCGATGCCATCGAGCCGGCGCGCCCCCTGCGTCACCAGGTCGACCTCGACTCGATGGACTGGCTCAACTTCCTGATCGGCCTGCACCAGCGCCTGGGCGTCAACATCCCCGAGGCCGACTACGCGCAGCTGGTGACGCTCGACAACGTGCTCGATTACCTGCAGGCCAAGCTGGCGGCTGCCGGCGACTGAGCACCGCCGCCAGCCCTTCGCCGGAGGCGCAATACCTGTCAGTGTTGTGGGTGTAGCGAGGGTCGGCCAGCCTTTTTGCAGGGCCTTCTGTCAGAATGATTTGCATGATCGCCCACCCATGCCTTCCATCCTCGTTGCCGCAGATCCCCGGGATCCATGAGGTGTCCTGAATGGAACACAACATCTCACTGATCACCACCCTGGCTGCCGGTTTCGGCATGGCGATGATCCTGGGCTTCATCGCCGAGCGCCTCAAGGTGCCGGCCCTGGTGGGCTATCTGGTCGCCGGCATTCTCATCGGTCCGGCGACACCGGGCTTCGTCGCTGACGTGGGCATTGCCTCCCAGCTGTCGGAGATCGGTGTCATGCTGCTGATGTTCGGCGTCGGCCTGCATTTCTCGCTCAAGGATCTGCTGTCGGTCAAGCGCATCGCCGTACCCGGTGCGGTGGTGCAGATGGGTCTGGCCACCGTGCTGGGCATGGGGCTGGCGGGGTGGTGGGGCTGGAGCTGGGGCGCCGGCCTGATCTTCGGCCTGTCGCTGTCGTGCGCCAGCACCGTGGTGCTGCTCAAGGGCCTGGAGGCCCGGGGCGTGCTGGAGACGATGAACGGGCGCATTGCCGTGGGCTGGCTGGTGGTGGAAGACCTGGCCACGGTGTTGGTGCTGGTGCTGCTGCCGCCCCTGGCGGGTGTGCTGGGTGGTGCAGCGGCGCCCGCGACTGATGCCAGCCCGCTGTGGGTGACCCTCGGGCAGACCCTGTTGCAGGTCTGCGCCTTCATTGCCCTCATGCTGGTGGTCGGCCGGCGCGCGCTGCCCTGGGTTCTGTGGCAGGTGACGCGCACCGGCTCGCGTGAACTGTTCACCCTGACCGTGATCGCCGTCGCCATCGGCATCGCCTACGGCGCGGCGGCCCTGTTCAGCGTGTCCTTCGCCCTTGGTGCCTTCTTTGCCGGCATGGTGATGCGCGAATCCGAGTTCAGCCATCGGGCGGCGCAGGAGTCGTTGCCGCTGCGCGATGCCTTCTCGGTGCTGTTTTTCGTGTCGGTCGGCATGCTGTTCGATCCGGCCATCCTGCTGCAGAAGCCCTGGCATGTGTTGAGCGTGGTGGCCATCATCGTGCTGGGCAAGTCGATTGCTGCGCTGCTCCTGGTGATCGCGTTTCGCTACCCGCTCAATACCGCCCTGACGGTGGCGGTCAGCCTGGCGCAGATCGGGGAGTTCTCGTTCATCCTGGCGGGGCTGGGCCTGTCGCTCGGGCTGCTGCCGGCCGAGGGCATGAGCCTGGTGCTGGCCGGGGCGCTGATCTCGATTGCCTTGAACCCCTTCCTGTTTGCGGCCGTGGCGCCGTTCCAGCGCTGGATACTCAAGCGCTCCGCCCTGGCGCGCCAACTGGAGCAACGGGAAGACCCGTTCGCTGAATTGCCCATGAGCACCGAGCGCAAGTACCTGGAGAAGCAGGTGGTACTGGTCGGCTATGGCCGGGTCGGGCGTCGTATTGCCGCGGATCTGGAGGCGCGCGGCATCCCGTATGTGGTGGCCGAACAGAACCGCGAACTGGTGGAGAGCTTGCGCAAAAAAGGCAAGGTCGCCGTCTCGGGCAATGCAGCCGATCCGGCGGTGTTGATCCAGGCCCATATTGCCGATGCGGCGATGCTGGTGGTGGCCATGCCCGATCTGCTCGATGTGCGGCAAATGGCGGACACCGCCCGAAAACTCAATCCGGACATCGAGATCGTGCTGCGCAGCCACAGCGAGGATGAATCGGTGCTGCTGCGCGAGGAGCAGGTGGGAACGGTTTTCTTTGCGGAGGACGAGCTGGCCAAGGGCATGGCTGGCCATATCCTTCAGCACTTCGACTCAAAATCAACCACCGGTCGCGGCTGAGTGCCATGGTGCCGAGTTGCCTGTATTGAACCCTGTGTCCTGAACTGTCTGTCTTGTGAACCATTCCGTCCTGTCCGCCCTGATCCCCGTCGTCCTGCTGGTTGCCATTGGTTTTGTCGCGGGTCGCGCACGGTGGATCAGGGCTGAGGCCACCAAAGATCTGTCCAATCTGGTGTTCGTTGTTCTCACGCCCGCGCTGATGTTCCGCACCATGAGTGCGGTGCATGTCGAGCAGCTCGACTTCCGGCCGCTGGCGGCGTACTTCGTCGCGGCCGCCCTCCTGTTTGCCGCCACGCTGGCACTGCAGGGCTTCAACCGGCGCGCCGCCGTGCTGGCGCTGGCCAGCACCTTCAGCAACACGGTGATGATCGGTATCTCGCTCATCGGCCTGGCCTATGGCGCGGACGGCCTGGTGATTCTGCTCACGCTGGTGTCGCTGCATGCGCTGGTGCTGCTGACCGCCGGTACCGTGGTGCTGGAGCTGGCGGTGGCACGCGAAGCCGCCGGACAAGGCGGCCAGCGGCACATGCTGGCCACCGTGCTGGGCGCGGTGCGCAATGCCGTCATCCACCCGGTGCCGCTGCCCATCCTGGCCGGCCTGCTGTTTGCCCAGACCGGCTGGGTGATCCCCGAGGCCATCGACAAACCCCTGCAATGGCTTGGCAATGCCTTCGGCCCGCTGGCGCTGCTGCTGGTGGGGGTGACGCTGGCCGGCTCGGGCGTGGGTGCGCAGCTGCGCGGCGCCTTTGGCGTGTCGCTGGTCAAGAACCTGCTGATGCCGGTGCTGGTGGCGCTGCTCGGCACACTCTTCAGCCTGAGCGGCCTGCCGCTGTTGGTGATGGTGGTCACAGCGGCACTGCCGATCGGCGCCAACGTCTTCCTGTTCTCGCAGCGTTATGCGGTGGCCGAGGAGCTGGTGACGGCCAGCGTCATGGTGTCCAACGCGCTGGCGCTGCTCACGCTGCCGCTGGTGATGCTGCTGGCGGGCTGGCTGTAAAGATTGATTACGGCGCGAGCCGCTCGCGCAGCCAGCTGCCTTGGCCGTCGGGCGTGTAGCGCAGCCGGTCATGCAGCCGGCTCGGGCGGCCCTGCCAGAATTCCCAGCGCTCCGGCGCCAGGCGGAAGCCGCCCCAGTGCGGCGGGCGCGGCGGCTGCAGCATGAACTGGGCGGCGTAACGCGCCGCGTTGGTCACCAGCACGCCGCGGCCGGTGATGACCTGGCTTTGCGGGCTGGCCCAGGCGCCGATGCGCGAGTCGAGCGGCCGGCTGTGAAAGTAGGTGTCGCTTTCCGCTGCGCTGACGCGCTCCACCCGGCCTTCGATGCGCACCACGCGTTCCAGCTCGACCCAGTGGAACTGGAGGGCGGCAAACGGGTTGCCGGCCAGCTCGCGGCCCTTGCGGCTCTCGTAGTTGGTGTACCAGACGATGCCGCGTTCGTCATAACCCTTGATCAGCACCACCCGGGTGGAGGGGCGCAGGTCGCTGCCGACGGTGGCCACTGTCATGGCATTCGGCTCGGGCAGCTCGGCGTTGATGGCTTCGTGCAGCCATTGGTCGAACTGCTTCAAGGGATCGGCGTGCGAGGCGTCCTCGCTGAGTTCGTGGCGTTCGTAGCTTTTGCGGAGGTCGGCAATCGAGGGCATGGCGCCAAGTATAGGCATGGCGACCCGGCGGGGCCGGACTGTCTCATTTTGCAAATATCACGCGCGGGCTAGGGCTTACCCGCATGGTTGCGGTGCGGTCCATGCCTACGCTTGCTCGGTCCACATCCTGCACAACAACACCGGGATCATCATCCCCGGCTTATATAGAGAGAGGAGCCTTTGCCATGAGCATCAAACTGAACGTCAACGGCCGGGCGGTTGCCGCCAAGTCCGAACCCGACACCCCCTTGTTGTGGGTGATCCGCGATGAACTGGGCCTGACCGGCACCAAGTTCGGCTGCGGTGCCGCGCTGTGCGGTGCCTGCACCGTGCATGTGAACGGCCAGCCGGTACGTTCCTGCCAGACACCGGTCGAATCGGTGGCCGGCAAGAAGATCGCCACGGTGGAAAGCCTCTCGCGCAACAACACGCATCCGCTGCAAAAAGCGTGGATCAAGCACGACGTGCCGCAGTGCGGCTACTGCCAGTCCGGCCAGCTCATGAGTGCGGCCGCCTTGCTGGCCAAGAACAAGAACCCGAGTGACGCGGACATCGACCAGGCCATGAGCGGCAACCTCTGCCGCTGCGGCACCTACCCCCGCATCAAGGCCGCCATCAAGGATGCGGCTGCCAGCCTGCGCAACGCCTGAGGAGAGACACCATGAGCACACTCGAAACCTCCCGTCGCGATTTCCTCAAGACCTCAACGCTTGCCACCGGCGGCCTGATCATGGGCTTTGCCCTGCCCGGCGCCAAGGTGGAAGCCCAGGCGGCCGGCACCGTCTACACCCCCAATGCCTGGGTGCACATTGCCGACAACAACACCATCACGCTGATCTCCGCGCGGTCGGAAATGGGGCAGGGCGTCTACACCTCCATGCCCATGCTGATTGCCGAAGAGCTCAACGTCGACATCCAGCAGATCAAGGTGGCGATTGCGCCGCCGGCCGCGGTCTACGTCAACGCGCTGCTGGGCGCGCAGATCACTGGCGGCTCGACTTCGGTGCGTGACGGCTGGGAGAAGCTGCGCGTCGGCGGTGCCCAGGTGCGCGAGATGCTGATCAGCGCCGCCGCCGACAAGTGGAAGGTGGACCGCAGCACGCTGCGCGCCGAGAACGGCATGGTGCTCGGCCCCAAGGGGAGACGAGCCAGCTACGGCTCGCTCGCGGCGGCCGCCGCCAAGCTGCCGGTGCCGGAGAAGGTGGCGCTGAAAGACCCGAAGGATTTCAAGATCGTTGGCCAGCGCGTCAAGCGCCTGGACACACCGGCCAAGGTCAACGGCACGGCCGAGTTCGGCATCGACGTCAAGCTGCCGGGCATGGTCTACGCCAGCATCGAGCAGTGCCCGGTGATCGGCGGCAAGGTCACGAGCTTTGATGCCGCCAAGGCCAAAGGCATGCCGGGCGTGCTCGACGTGGTGCAGGTCAACGACGGCGTGGCCGTGGTGGCCAGCAGCTACTGGCAGGCACAGAAGGCGCGCAAGGCCTTGAGCGTGCAGTGGGACGAAGGACCGAGTGCCGCGCTGGACCACCACAAGGTGCTGGCCGGCACGCGTGCTGCCGCAGACAGTGGCAAGGTGCTGCCGATCGGCAAGCCGGTGGGTAATGTAGCCGAGGCCATGAAGGGTGCCGCCAAGGTGGTCAAGGCCGAGTACATCTCACCGATGCAGGCGCACGCGGCGCTGGAGCCGATGAACTTCACCGCCCATTACAAGAACGGCAAGATCCTGCTGGTGGGGCCGACCCAGTTTCAGCAGGGCGCGCATGGCACCGTGGCCGGCGTGCTGGGCATCAAACCGGAGGACGTGACGCTCAAGACCACTTTCCTCGGCGGTGGTTTCGGCCGCCGGCTGGAGCTGGACTTCATCGTGCAGGCAGCGCAGATCTCCAAGGCGGTGGGCCGTCCGGTCAAGCTGCTGTGGTCGCGCGAGGACGACATGACACACGACTTCTACCGCCCGCTGGGCTTGAACCAGGTGCAGGCCGGCCTCGATGCCCAGGGCATGCCGGTGGCGCTGCAGTTCAAGGTTACCTCGCAGTCGGTCACGCAGCGTGCCTTCGGCCTGCCCAAGGATACGCTCGACCCCTTCATGGCCGAGGCGGCGGTGGCAGCCTACGAAATCCCCAACACGCAGCACGACCTGGTGATCCACGACAGCGGCATGCGCGTGGGCTACTGGCGCGCGGTGAGCCATAACATGAATGCCTTCGCCAACGAAAGCTTCATGGACGAACTGGCGCTGGCGGCGGGCAAGGACCCGTACGCCTACCGCATGGCGCTGCTGAAGAACAAACCGCGCTTTGCCAACGTGCTCAAGCTCGCCGCTGAGAAGGCCGGCTGGGGCCAGCCGCTGCCGGCCGGCCGGGCGCGCGGCATCGCGTTGATGGAAGGCTATGACACCTACATGGCGCAGGTGGCCGAGGTCTCGGTGAAGGATGGTCAGGTCACGGTGCACCGCGTCACTGTGGCGGCCGATCTGGGCCGCATGGTGAATCCGGACACGGTGGAGGCGCAGATCCAGTCCAGCATCGCGTTCGGCATGTCGTCGGCCCTGATGCAGGAGATCACGCTGGACAAGGGCCGCGTGCTGCAGACCAACTACAACAACTACCCGGTGGTGCGCATGCACGAATCGCCGAATACTGATATCGTGCTGGTCGAAAGTACCGAAAAACCGGGCGGCATCGGCGAGCCGGCCACCGCCCTGGTGGTGCCGGCGATTGCGAATGCGGTGGCGGCTGCCACCGGCAAGCGCGTGCGCAAGCTGCCGCTGACGCCCGAGGCGATTCGCCAGGCCTGAGAACTTGTGATAAATCTACTGCGCAACCCGATCGCCGCGTTGGGCGGTGCTCGCCATCCTCACGTACTGCAAGTACGTTCCGGTGGCTGCGCTCCGTCCGCCTTGCGCTCGGGCCGCTCGCTACGATTTCTTCACAAGTTCAGAGTGTTCGATAAGCGATTAGAAAACAAGAGGAGAAGCTGAGCATGGAAAGTCTGGATCTGCGTGTGCTGGCCGATGCGCTGGCCTGGAAGCGCGGCGGCCATGCGGTCACGCTGGTCACGGTGGTGGAGACCTGGGGCAGCGCACCGCGCCCGCCGGGGGCTCTGCTGGCCGTGCGCGACGACGGCGTGGTCAGCGGCTCGGTGTCGGGCGGCTGCGTCGAGGACGACCTGATCGCCCGTACCAAGGCTGTGCTGGCCGCCGGTACCGTGGACCAGACTGCTGCCTTGCCTTCGCTCATCGTCTACGGCGTCAACAGGGAAGAGGCGGCCCGCTTCGGCCTGCCCTGCGGCGGTACGCTGCGCCTGGTGCAGGAGCCGCTGCGTGATGCGGCCTGGATCGAGGCCTTGCTGGCACGCACCGCCGAACACCGGCTGGTGGCACGCACGCTCCACATCGCCAGTGGCGAAGTGGAGCTCCGTGATGCGGTGCGCGGCCAGGGCATGGTGTTCGACGGCCAGACGCTGAGCACGGTGTTCGGCCCGAAGTGGCGCCTGCTGCTGATCGGTGCCGGCCAGCTGTCGCAGGCGGTGGCACACATGGCCAGCGCGCTCGACTTCGAAGTGCTGGTGTGTGACCCGCGCGAGGAATACGCGGCCACACTCGGCATGGAGGGCGTGCAGCGCGTGCCGGGCATGCCCGACGACGTGGTGCGCGAGATGCTGCCCGACGCCCACACCGCCATCGTGGCACTGACGCACGATCCCAAGCTGGACGACATGGCGCTGCTGGAGGCACTCAAGTCCGCGGCCTTCTATGTGGGCGCCCTGGGTTCGCGTCGCAACCAAGCGACGCGCAAGCAACGCCTGGCCGAGCACTTCGACCTCAGCGCCGAGGAGCTGGCGCGCCTGCACGGCCCGGTGGGCCTGTACATCGGTGCCAAGACGCCGGCCGAGATTGCCGTGTCCATCGTGGCCGAGATCGTGCAGGTCAAGAACGCGATCACACCCGCCGTGGCCCGCACGCCCGGCTGTGCCGTGGCGTGAAGCGCAAGATGTTCTCATGCAACCGGTGGTGATCGTACTGGCCTCCGGCCGGGGCGAGCGCTTTCTCGCCTCGGGTGGCCGCACGCACAAGCTGCAGGCGCTGCTCGGGAACAAGACGGTGCTGCAGCACACGTTGGATGCCGTGCGCGCCAGCGGCCTGCCTTTCTATCTGGAAGAGACCGGCCTGCCCGGCATGGGCGACTCGATTGCCGCCGCGGTGCGTGCCAACCCCGAGGCGTCCGCCTGGCTGATCCTGCCAGCCGACCTGCCGCTGCTGCAGTCCGAGACCATCCGTCGCGTGGCAGCCGCCCCGGCGCAGCAGGCGGTGGTGCGGCCGGTGTACCAGGGGCGGCACGGCCACCCGGTGCGCTTTGCCCGCGCCTGCGGCCCGCAGCTCATGGGTTTGGAAGGAAATCAGGGGGCGGCCCTCGTCGTCAAAGTGCACGACGCTATCGAATTGATAGTGGACGATGCCGGCTGCGTGACCGACATCGACACCGTGCAGGACCTGCAGCAGGCGCAGGCGCTGTGGCAGCGCAGGCAGCCTTGAGGCTGCCGGTGCGTCACATGCGGCTGATCACGGCGCAGGCCAGACGCGGGCCGGCATTGCCGGTGGGCTGGGTGGTGTAGTCGTCCGGGTCGCGGTGCACGATCAGACCGCGGCCGACGATGTCGTTGCTGCCGCTGCCGACCGAGATGCTGCTCGACTCGAAACTGAAGCGCGCCACACCATAGGCATCGGCCTTCAGGCTCGGCAGATCGCCCACATGGTGCTCGCCGCGGCCGTGTGGTCCGTGCATCTTGCCCATGGGATTGAAGTGGCCGCCGGTGCTCATGCCATCACCGCTGGTGCAGTCGCCTTTCTCATGCACATGGAAGCCATGCTCGGCGCCGGGCTTGAGGCCGCTGACCTCGCCGCTGACCAGCACCTTGTCGCCTTGCTGGGTGAAGCGCACTCCGCCGCTGGTGGCGTTGCCGCGCGTGGGCTGGAGTTGGGCCGAAGCCGTCGGGCCGGTCGGGGTGGCACAGGCCGAGAGCAGGGCGGCTGCGGCAAGGGGAACGAGAACGCGCATCATGGGGAACTCTCCTCGGGTGGCTGAAGGGACCGACTGTAGGCCGGCTGGCGGCCCGCGGCAAGCCGCTTCAACTCAACCCCAACAGCGTCTCAAGTTCTCGGTCGTGGATGCCGTGGCTGCGCAAGCTGTGGAAGGTCTGGTGCGCGTAGTCGTGCGTGGTCCCGTAGCGGCCGCTGGCACTGGCAAAAATCCGCCGGTACTGGGCCGGACTCAGCGGGCCGGTGTAACTCGGGCTGCGGCGCGACAGGGTGAAGGCCAGTGCCTGCACCGGCCCCTGCGGCGTGTTGCAGCGCAGCCATCGGGGGTCGTACACCCCGGTCATCATTTCGCGGTCCCACAGCCGGTGCAGCACTTCCTCCCCCTCGTGGCGCTTGACCCGCAGCACCATGCCACGGCAACTGCCGCCGGAGAGCAGGGCGAACACCAGCCCCGGGTTGTCCGGTGTGCCGCGGTTGACGTGGCTCCACATCTTGAGCGCGCGGTGCCAGCCATGCACCTGCGCCGGACGTTGCTCGTGCACATGGAAGTCGGGCCGCCAGATCAGTGAGGCATAGCCGAAGAGCCAGAGGTCGGCGTGGCCACCCCATTCGGCCAGCGTGCGCGCCAGCATGGGGGCCGGGTCGCGCTGGTGGGGCAGGTGCAGTGCGGCGGGGTGCATGGTCGCGCGCTATGACGGCAGGCGTGTTGCAACCAGCCATTCGTCCACCGGCGCCGGCCTGGCATACAGGTAGCCCTGCATGGCATCGCAGCCGTTGGCGGCCAGAAAGTCGGCCTGCTCGCGCGTTTCCACCCCTTCGGCCACCACCCGCAAGCGCAGGTGTTTGGCCATGGAGAGAATCATCTGAACGATGGCGGTATCGCTCGGATCGGTGGGTGCATCCTGGATGAAGCTGCGGTCGATCTTGAGCTCGTACAAGGGCAGGCGCTTGAGATAGGCCAGGCTGGAGTAGCCGGTGCCGAAGTCGTCGATCGAGAAGCGGATGCCGAGCGCGGCGATCTCATTCATGCGTGCGATGGTGCTGTCCATGTTTTCGATCAGCAGCCCTTCGGTGACCTCCAGTACCAAGCAGGCCGGGTTGGCGCCGGTGCGCTCGATCAGGGCTGAAATCTGCTGCACGAAGTCGGGCTGGCGAAACTGGCGCGGACTGACGTTGATGGACAGAGGCAGGCGATTGCCCGCCGCCTGCAGCCGTGCCTGCGTGCGCAGCGCCTGCTCCAGCACCCAGGCGCCCAAGTGCAGGATGAGGGTCGTGTCTTCCGCAATGGGGATGAACTGCGCCGGTGAAACCGGGCCGCGCACCGGGTGGGTCCAGCGCAGCAGGACTTCGGCGCCCACCGGCTCTCCGGCCGGATTGAACTGGGGTTGCAGATGCAGCGCCAGCTGGTTCCCGGCAATCGCCTGTGACAACTCGTGCTCCAGGGTCAGGCGCTCTTCCACTTCACGCTGCATGGCGGCTTCGAAGAAGGCAATCCGGTTGCGGCCGGCCGCCTTGGCGCGGTACATGGCGGTGTCTGCCTCACGCAGCACATCATCGGCGTTCTGCCCCTCGCGTGGCAGCAGGGTCACGCCGATGCTGCCGCTGGCGCTGTAGGGCTGGCCGTTGAGGGAGAAGGGCTGCTCCAGCGCTTCGCGCACCTTGCCGGCAATCGTCATGGCCGAGCGCGCGCCGGCATCGTGGTCCTGCGCCAGGGAGGTGGTCAGGATCACGAACTCATCGCCCCCCAGGCGCGCCACGGTGTCCTCTTCGCGCATCAGCCCGCTCAGGCGCTGGGCCACCAGCACCAGCAGCTGGTCGCCGGCGGCATGGCCGCGCGCGTCGTTGATGTTCTTGAAGCGGTCCAGGTCGATGTAGAGCACCGCGCCGACCTGTGGCGTACGCCGCGCATGGGCCAGCACATGGGTCAGGCGGTCCAGCAGCATGCGCCGGTTCGGCAAGCCGGTCAGTGAGTCGAAGTAGGCCAGGCGGTGGATGTCCTCTTCGGCCTTCTTGCGCTCGGTGATGTCGCGCTCGATCGACACCCAGTGCGTCAGTTCTCCCTGGTCGTTGGCGACGGGAACAATATCCAGCTCGACCCAGTACTCCCGGCCGTCCTTGGTGTAGTTGAGCAGCTCGCTGTGCACCGGTTCCTGCCGGTGCAGCGCAGCCTTGATGCGACCGAGTTCTTCGCGGTTGGTGCGCAGGCCCTGCAGCAGCCGCGGTGATCGGCCCAGCACTTCCTGGCGCGTGTAGCCGGTGCGCCGCTCGAAGGCCTCGTTGACAAACACGATGCGCGGGCCTGGGGCATCCAGCGAGGTGGCCTCGGCGATGACCACCATGTCGTTGAGGCGGGTCACGGCGGCGCCGGTCAGACGGAGTTCCTCGTTGGCCAGCTTCAGGTCGACCTGCCCCTCCTGCAGCGATTTGGTGATGGCGCGTTGCCGCTCCAGCGACTGCTCCAGCCGGTTCAGCAGCACGGCACACGAAATCGTGATCACCGAGTTGATGAACATGAAGTTGATCGTGATCACGACCCAGCGCATCAAGGGTGTCTGCTCGAAGCCGGGGACATGCAGGTCGGTGTTGACCAGGTAGCCGATGACCAGCAGCGTGGCGGCATTGAGGGCGAGCGCCAGCAGGGCGGGCCGCAGGCCGAGCAACAAGGCGGCCATGACCGGAAAGGCCATCAGGTAGATCTGGCTGGTCGGGCCCACCATGAAGAGGAACCACAGCCCCAGCAGGTAGATCAGCGCCAGCAGGTTCCACGCGCGCAAGCGGTAGGGCAGCGTGTGGCTGCGCCAGATCGTGGCCACCCAGATCAGGGCGATGGCGTCGATCCAGACAATCGGCCAGAGCCCCTCCTGGATGGCCAGCATGATGCTGGGCACAGCGGTGGCGCCACCCAGGACCATGATGACCAGCAGAATGGTCGAGAGTATGCGCTCGCGCCAGTTGCGAAGCTCCTCGTGCTCGACCTGCGGCACAAGGAGTGAACGCTGAAGGATCTGAAACGCTGGCACAGTGTTGGTCCTCGGGTACCCATCCTACCGCGAGACCGGGGATATGGGCGTTCCGGCAGGGATCAGCGCTGGATCAACTCAATCTTGTAGGTGGTCAGCATCGGCGTGCGCCCGGCCAACGGCCGTGTGACGATCTCAGGATGGTGGCTGGTCGATACGTGGGCTTCTGTCGAGAAGCCCAGCCCGTAACCAGCCGCTACCAGGGTCACCATCAGGTCGTGGCTGGCCACCTGCTCGGCCACGATGGGGTCGAGGTCGGTGGTGCGAAGAACGCGGGCCAGCTGGAGGCTGCTGCCCTCGCAGGCATCGGGGGAGCAGAGCACCAGCGGGTAGCGCAGTACCTCTTCCAGTGGTAGTTTCTTGTGAATCAGCAGGGGATGGCGTGAAGGCACCGCCACGACGATTGGATCGCTCGATGCAGGGATCGCTAGCAGCGCCTCGCCAACTTCCGGTGACTGGGCAAATCCAACGTCGTACAAGTCGGATTCAAGCCCCTTGATCTGCTGTGCCAACGGAACTTCGTAGAGCCGGATTTCCGTATCAGGCTCTTCTTCACGGCAACGCGTTAGCAAAGTCGCGAGACGGGTCTGCGAGATGCCTTCGGACAAAGCTATGCGCAGCTGCCCCTGATATCCAGCCGACACGGCACGTACGCTGTCTCTCGCCTGGGTCAGCGCGACGAACACCGAGGTACGTGCTCTACAAAGACCTGACCCGCACGGGTCAGGCGCGTGCTGCGCGTGTTGCGGTCGAAGAGATGGACCCCAGCTCTTCTTCCAGTTCCTTGATCGCCCTCGAAAGTGGCGACTGTTCAATGTGTAGCTTCTCAGCGGCTCTGGCGAAGTGCAGCTCCTGAGCGACCGCCAAGAAGCACCGAAGGTGCCTCAGTTCCATTGTTTCCCCTGAATGTTTTCATTTTCATCTCAAGTCACTGTTGTACTTAGATTGCGGCGACCAGTTCGGGCACGGCCGTGAAGAGATCGGCTTCCAGGCCGTAATCCGCCACGCTGA
>ERZ1292640.275-Hain-H43-02um-R1-275-length-41626-cov-7_pt1 | contig 41626 bp, 39 predicted proteins | sample MGYA00564404_ERZ1292640 | MGnify/ENA primary metagenome ERZ1292640 (study PRJEB36523, sample SAMEA6512636) | groundwater metagenome | collected 2019-01-08 | study: AquaDiva: Metagenomics assemblies of 32 groundwater samples | reverse complement strand
GCAGCGCAGCCTCCAACGATGTCTCGGGCAGCAGCAGCAGGAATTCCTCGCCGCCGAAGCGGCCCAGTTGGTCCGGCTGGCGCAGCAGCGTCTTGACCTGGGCCACGAATTGCACCAGCACCTGGTCGCCGACCTGATGGCCATGGATGTCGTTGACGTGCTTGAAATGGTCGAGGTCCATGATCAGGAGGGACATGGCGCGGCCATGCCGGCGACAGCGCGCCAGTTCCTGTTCGACGACCTCGTCCATGTGCCGGCGGGTAAAGGCATTGGTCAGGGGATCGTGGGTGGCCAGATGCTGGAACTCCAGACGCAGCCGCTCCGAAGCCATCAGGATCAGGCTGATGCAGAGCAGCTGGAACACGATGGCAGCGGGCGCAAGAAACACCAGATGGGCTGAGGTCGGGTCGAAGATGCTGGTGTCGCGGGGGCTGTCCCACGCCGCGGCGAAGCGCAGGACCTGGATCAGGATGGCGCAGAGCAGGGTGAACAGGCACAACCAGGTCGAGAAGGTGCGCGGGCCGTGCCGGTAGACGAGGCGGGCATGCAGGGCATAGATGCTGCCCAGCAGCAGCGTCAGCAGCATGGCCCGAACCCGGAAGTCGGGCTCCACCAGGGTTGACCAGTAGGCCGCCGCGGCACTGAGGGGCAGCAGGATGAGCCAGCGGCGCCGGGCCGGCGTGAGGCCGAAAAAGCGCTGGCTGCCGAGGTAGGCAGCAGAGACGCAGGCCACCGCCAGCACGAAAGGAATGACCACCGTCACCAGCGGGGGCAGATGGTTGTGCATGCCGCTCAGGAACGCGGCCCCGAGCAGCAGGAGCGGCGAGACCGCCCATTCGCCCAGGCCCTTGATCGAGGGCGGGAAGTTGCGCTGCAGGAAGAACAGCACCAGTGACATCAGGCCGGCCATCACGCCGCTCAGAAAAATGATGGTTCGTGGATCAAGGGAGTTCATGTGCGCAGCTCGGGTCTTGTTGTTATGTGGCCTCCGTGCAGGAGAGGCCGTGGACGCACCCTCAGGGCGCCGGTGTCTTGGGCGTGAAGTCGCAATACACGGCCACGCCGCAGCGCCAGCACTGCGGCTTGCGCGCCTGGCAGACATAACGGCCGTGCAGGATCAGCCAGTGGTGGGCGTCGATCAGGTATTCCGTGGGCACGCGCTTGATCAGCTGCATCTCCACTTCGTACGGTGTCTTGCCCGGCGCCAAGCCGGTGCGGTTGCCAACGCGGAAGATGTGCGTGTCCACCGCCATGGTGGGTTCACCGAAGGCCGAGTTCAGCACCACGTTGGCGGTCTTGCGCCCCACGCCGGGCAGCGCCTCCAGCGCCTCGCGGCTGCGCGGTACCTGGCCGCCGTGCTTGTCCACCAGGATGCGGCAGGTCTGCAGCAGGTGCTTGGCCTTGCTGCGGTACAGGCCGATGGTCTTGATGTAATGCTCCAGCCCCTCCAGCCCGAGGGCCAGGATCTGCTGCGGCGTGTTGGCCACCGGGAACAGCTTGCGCGTGGCCTTGTTCACCCCCACATCGGTGGCCTGCGCCGACAGCAGCACGGCCGTGAGTAGCTCGAACACCGAGGTGTATTCGAGTTCGGTAACGGGTTGCGGATTGGCGACCTGGAGGGTGGCGAAGAAGGCGGCGATGGCGGGCGGTTTCATGAACGACGTGGCAGCGGAGGTGGGCGCCCGGGTGGTCCGCCCCTGCGGCGAATCTTACAGTGACGAGATGTCGAGGAAGGACTCGGGTGGCGGCATGTGGCTGCGCATCCAGTCGTGGTCGAGGTTCAGCTTGGCAATCACCACCTCCGGCAGCGCATCGACGATCTCCGGCGTGCTGAAGGCCATGTCGGCCAGCCAGCCGGCCAGGTGCAGCACGCCGCCCAGCGGGCAGAAGGCCGATGCGGCCAGCGGGTCGGACGCGGTATCGAGCCCGTGCACGATGCTGGCCGGAAAGCGCCAGCGCCGCGCCAGCTCGGCTGTGACCTGGGCCTCGGTGAAGCCCAACAGGCGCTGCTCGATCTGCCAGCGCTTGCCCGGCAGGTGCGGCTCCTGCTCGAGTTCCGCCAGGGTGTCGGGCGCGGTCTGCACGATGATCAGTTCGCCCAGCCGCACCATCATGCCGGCGAGCCAGGCCTCCTGGGTGTCCAGCCCGGCGCCACCGGCCAGCCATTGGGCATAACCGGCACAGGCCATGCTGTTGGCCCAGAACTCGCTGCGTTTGAGCCCCGCCACCACGGGAAAGGCCACATTCATGCAGGCGGTGAGCGCCAGCGTGCGCACCTGGGCCATGCCGATCATGGCAATGGCGGCATCCAGCGTGCCGACCTCGCGCCGCAGGCCCATGGCCGCGCTGTTGGCTGCGCGCAGCACCTTGGCGGTGAGGGTCGGGTCCTTGGCCACGATGTTGCGCACATCGCCCAGCACGATGTCTTCCTCGTGCAGGGTGCGGATGAGGGCATGCGCCACCTCGGGCATCACGGGCAGCTTGACGGACTGAAAGAAGACGGACAGATCGGACATGAAATTTTCAGTGGTAGCGGACGCTGATACAGATTTCCGGTGGGTCTGCCCGGGGGCGCGGGGCAAGATGGACGATGCCTATTTTGGCCTACAAAAATGCCGCCGCCAGCGTATCAAGCAGCATTCTTTGAAAGCGATTGTTTTCATGGGATGATCGCCGCCAGTCCGACAGCTGTTACCGCCATGAAACCCCTGTTTTCATCCCATTTCCTGCCTTCCCTGCGTTTCTCGGCGGCCGTGCTGCTGGCGGCGGCCCTTGCGGGCTGTGCCACCGGACCCGCTACCGAGCCTGCGGCCAAGCCGAAGCTGCTGGTGTTCCTGGTGGTGGACGGCCTGCCGCAGCGCCAGATCACCGGCTACCGCGACCAGCTGGCGCCCGACGGGCTGGCGCGCTTTCTGGAGCGCGGCGCCTGGTACGCCGAGGCCCACTACGGCCACGCCTTCACCGTCACCGGCGCCGGCCACGCCACCGTGCTGAGCGGCGCCTACACGCACCGCAACGGCATCATCGGCAACGAATGGCGCGACGCCCAGACCGGCGAGCGCGAATACTGCACCGGCGACACCGCGTTCAGCTACATCGGTCACAGCACCCAGCCGCTGGACGGCACCAGCCCGAAGAACCTGCGGGTGGAAACCGTGGGCGATGTGCTGCGCGCCACCGACCCGCGCGCCAAGGTGATTGCCGTCTCCGGCAAGGACCGCGGCGCCATCCTGCCGGCCGGCAAGCGCGGCACCGCCTACATGTACATGGCGCAGAGCGGCCAGTTCGCCTCCAGCACGTATTACATGCAGCAGCACCCGGCCTGGGTCAACAGCTTCAACGGCCGCAAGTTGGCCGACGGTTATTTCAAGACGCAGTGGAAGCCGCTGCTGGAAGAGGGCGCCTACGCCCGCTCGCTGCCCGACAACCAGCCCTGGTACGGCCCGCGTGGCGGCGCGCTGCCGATGATGATGGGCGCCCCGGCGGACGAGGCCCCCGGCCCGGCCTTCTACAGCCAGCTGCTGCGCAGCCCGTTTGTTGACGCCATGTCGCTCGAATTCGCGCGCGCGGCCATCGCCGGCGAAGGCCTGGGCCAGGACGAGGTGCCCGACATCCTCGCCATCAGCCTGTCGGGCCACGATTACGTCAACCACCTGTACAGCCCCGAGTCGCGCCTGTCGCACGACCACCTGCTGCAGCTCGACCGCCTGCTGCAAGCCTTTTTTGCCGACCTCGACGCCACGGTGGGCCGTGACAACTACATCGCCATGCTCACTGCCGACCACGGCTTCATGCCGGCGCCGGAATACAGCAAGACGCAGGGCCGGGACGCCGGCCGCGTCAACGGCGGCCAGGTGCTGGCACGCGTGAACGAGGGTTTGCAAAAACGTTTCGGCCCTGGCAACTGGGTCAGCTTCTCCGGCTCGTCGTTGCTGATCAGCAAACAGCTGCTGGCGCAGACGCGGGCTGATGCCAATGCCGTGGCCGAAGAAGCCCGCACCCTGCTGCTGGCCGAGCCCGGTTTTGCCGCCGCCTACACCCGGCGCGAGCTGGAAAGCGGCAGCCAGGCCGGCGCACCGTATTTCGAGCCCATGCGCAAGTCCTGGCACCCGCAGGTCTCGGGCGACGTGCAGTACATCCTCAAACCGTACTGGATGTTCGGCACCACCACGTCCACCCATGGCTCGCCCTACGCGTACGACACCCATGTGCCCATCCTCGCCTGGGGCCCGCACTGGGTGAAACCCGGCCGCGTGGACCGCCGGGTCGGGGTGGCCGACATTGCGCCCACCGTGGCGCGCTGGCTCGGGGTGGCCGTGCCGGCCGCATCCGAAGGCCAGCCGCTACCGCTGCCGGATTGATGCCAAATTGGCCTCTGGCCCTTATGAAATAAGCGCCAATAGCTATTGAATTGATAGCATTCGAGGCGCCTCGCTGCCTGCCTGCCGGCTTTGGCTACCATTGGTGCCAGACCTTTGTTTCGTATTTGAAGAAAACCATGCAATTCGCCGACCGCCTGAACAACGTTGAAACCTCCGCCATCCGCGAACTCTTCAAGCTGCTGGGCAAGCCCGGCATCATCTCGTTTGCCGGCGGCTTCCCCGACAGCGCCATGTTCGACGTCGACGGCATCCGCGAAGCCGTCAACCTGGCCCTGACCGAGGAAGCCGGCGGCGCGCTGCAATACGGCGCCACCGAGGGCTACAACCCGCTGCGCGAACAACTGGCCGCCTTCATGGCCAGCAAGGGCGCCAAGGATGTGACGGCGGAGGGCCTGATCGTCACCACCGGCAGCCAGCAGGCGCTGGACCTGATCGGCAAGACCCTCATCAACCCGGGCGACAAGGTCATCGTCGAAGGCCCCACCTTCCTCGCCACCATCCAGTGCTTCCGCCTCTATGGCGCAGAGGTCATTGCTGCGCCCATCGACGCACATGGCGTGAAGGCCGACGCGCTGGAACAACTGGTGGCCGAGCACAAGCCGAAGTTCGTCTACCTCATTCCCACCTTCGGCAACCCGAGCGGCGCCACCTTGAGTCTTGAGCGCCGCAAGCAGGTGCTGGAGATGGCGGTGCGCACGCAGACGGTGCTGATCGAGGACGACCCCTATGGCGACCTCTACTTCGGCGAAGCGCCGCCGCCCAGCCTGCTGGCCCTGGCTTCACAGTTGCCCGGCAGCCGCCGGACCGACGCTCTATCTTGGCTGGTGCATTGCGGGAGCTTGAGCAAGGTGCTGTCACCGGGCCTGCGCGTGGGCTGGATGATTGCCCCGCCAGCGTTGCTGGCCAAAGCCACCATGTGCAAACAGTTCAGCGACGCCCACACCAGCACCTTCGCCCAGGCCACTGCCGCGCAATACCTCAAAGCCGGCCGCATGCCCGCCACCCTGGCCCATGTGCGCCAAGTGTACGCCGAGCGTGCGCGCGTGATGGGCGAGAGCCTCAAGCGCGAACTGGGCGACGCCATCGAGTTCACCCAACCCGGCGGCGGCCTGTTCTTCTGGGCCCGCCTCACCGGTGCTAACGGCAAGCTGAAGGACGCCGGTGAACTGGCCAAGCGCGCCATCGAGAAGGGCGTGGCCTTCGTGCCCGGTGCGCCGTTCTTCGCCAGCAACCCGGATCACGCCACGCTGCGCCTGAGCTTTGCCACGGCAGATGTGGCGAAGATTGAGGAGGGAGTGGGGCGGTTGGGGCAGGCGATTTAACACCGGGGCAATAGTTCTCGGCTAGGGACTCCTCTGACTACAGGATCAGCGCTCGCCTTTTGATGCCTTCATCGGAAGTTAGGGGTAGGGGAGATTGCTCATCCTTCTGACTTGGCTGAGTTCGTCACGCATATCCGGCGATTACTTTCATCCAGAGAACACCAATTGCTAGCGTGCCCATGTATACCGGCACGGCATTCGTTATGGATGCTTCGGTATAGAGATGCGCATGAAGGTAGGCCCAGGCATTGATCAAAAATCGATGTCGAGTCTTGTCGATCATTACGTCGATAGCTCGGCCGCCAGAGGTTGCTCCCATTCCGTCAGGGTACACAGTAGTTAATGTGAATTTATGTTCCCACGCGGTTTGGCCTTGCTCGTAGATTTGTGGTCGGACGTAGGGCCGAATGCCCTTTTTCAGCAGGTCACGACGGTTTCTCTGGAGTGTTTGATTTGCGATTGCCTCATTCAAACTCTCTTTGAAGATTGGTGACTCGTAGCCAGTCTTTGTGAATCTATTGGCCTCTTTTTCGACAAGCCAAAGAGTTTTTGAGAACCTCTGATTTTTGACTTCAGTGGCAATAGCAGAACGATAGGCATGTCCTTCTTTTGAGAAGTTGTAGCGCAACATTAGATAGATCATTAGTGAGAAACCAATGACCCAGAGGCGCCACTCCGTGGCTTCTACGTGTGAGACCCCGCTGAGTCGCTCGATGATCTTTGCTAGTGAAATGTCTAGCCAATACGAGAAAACAATCACCGCGCTAGCCATCACGAGATTTCGTCTCACCTTGTCATTGTCATCACTCATTGACTTACCCTCCTTGGGACTTAGGATCGTGCACTAGATTAAGGTAGAGGGCGGTATCTGTTGTCACATCTCAGGATGTTTTGGACGAACACCCTCGTCCGGTTGCTTGGGCGAGATGGTGCCGGGCGAACACGCTTGGCACGAGTGTGTCTTGTTCCTATGGTCGTGGTAACGTTGATCATCGAGAAAAGCTCACGCATGTCCGCAACGCAGAACACCGCAAAACCCGACCTCGCCTAGTCCCTCACCTGTGGGCGCCGCTGGACCTGGGCTTTATCCAACTCAAGAACCACGGTCCATGAAACAAATAAATCGAATCCTCATCACTTATGTCTTGCTAGGCAGCACCGTTCTTTCCCACGCCAAGTCCCCCGAGTGTTCTGTCTCCGCCATTGCCCAAGCCCGCAAGCTGCTCAGTTTCCATGCCGACGGTGACGATCGCATCGAGATCGACAAGACCGTCAAAGAGTTGCCTTCCCTCAAGAACCCAGCCGACGTGCAGCAGCGCTTCCAGGTGCTGGAGGTCTGGGGCTACATCTACAAGGCGCGCTACCGCATGCGGCTGATCTATGCGCCCATGAGCGGCAGTTGCACGCTGATGGGGCAAGAGGTGCTGGAGTTCGCCAAGCTCTGACGCACGGCCTGCGCTGGGCGGGTGCACGGCAGGGACAAGACGGCCACGCTCTCTATTCGGGCAATTGCAACGGGTTGTCTTTCAGCACGGCAACACAGGCGTCCACAACGGCCGGGTCGTACAGCTGGCCGCGATGGCTGGTGATTTCCTCCAGCGCCGCAGCGAGCCCGCGGGCGGGGCGGTAGGGCCGGTGGGTCGACATGGCTTCCACCGTGTCGGCAACGGCAATGATCCGGGCCTCGAGCGAGATGGCATCGCCCTGGAGCCGGTTGGGATAGCCGGAGCCATCCAGCCGTTCATGGTGCTGCAGCACGGCCTGCGCCACCGGCCACGGAAACTCAAGGCCCTTCAGGATCTCGTACCCGACCTCGGGGTGGCTCTGCACCAGTTCCATTTCAATGGGGCTGAGCCGGGTCGGCTTGCTCAGGATTTCGGCGGGGATGGAAATCTTGCCCAGATCGTGCAGGTGGCCGATGACCCGCAGGCCTTCGATGCTCTGCGCCGGCAACCCCATGCGCAGGCCGATGGCACTGGCCAGTTCCGCGACGCGGTGTTCATGGCCGGCGGTGTAGGGGTCGCGGGTTTCAACCAGTTTGGCAATGGCTTCCACCGTTGCCATGAGTGCATCGTGCAGGCTTTTCAGCGTGGTGGTGAGTTGGCGCGACAGCCGCAGGGAACGAACACCGACGGCGATGTCGCCCGCCACTTCGACGAAAAACTGGAGGCTTTCGTCACTGGCGCTGACGGGGCGGGCGGACCAGATCACCATCGCGCCGATGACGTCGTCTTCCACCTGGATGGGCACCGAAACGACGGTCTCGACCGCCAGTCGGGTGGCGGCCTCGTGCAGTGCCGGGCTGGCGCCATTGGCCTCGGCACTGCTGGCCATGACGGGTTTTCGCTCGTGCAGGGCACGGCGGGTGGGCTCCCAGGGCTCCGTGCCCTGGTCCTGGCCGTCTTGCAGCGCCTGCAGCAGGGCGATGTCGAACCCGGCAGCGGCGACAGGCCTAACCATGGCTTCAGGCGTCTTGAGCCCGATCCAGGCGCCGACGATCCGGTCAACCCCGCTGAGGGCGTTGCACACGAACCGGTACAGCTCGTCCTCTTCCCGTGCTACCAGCAGGTGTTCGTTGATGCGGCGCACGCACCGGAGGATGTCGCTGATGCGCTGGTTTTTTTCTTCCAGTTCCCGCTGTGCGCTAATGTCGCGTGCCGTGGCGTAGGTCACGTTGTCGGTCTTGTCGAAATAGGCAGTCCATGACAACAGCAGTACCTGGCCGTTTTTGCAGACGTAACGGTTTTCAAAATGCAGGGACGGCCGCACCGCGACCTGCAGCTTCATTTCGTCCGTGGTTCTTTGCCGGTCTTCAGGCAGCACGAAGTCGAGGAAGGGCCTCGAGATCAGTTCGTCCGCGGTATAGCCGGTCAGCTTGGCAAACGCCTGGTTGACGTGCTTGAAGCACCCGAACGGGTCCGCAATGCACATGGGGTCGGTCGAGAGCTGGAAAAAACGCACATACTGCTCGCGCTCCAGTTCCAGCTGCCGGCGCTCGCTGTTGTCGCGAATGATCACCGAGGTCTGGGGGCTGCCGTTCCCGTCGTGGAAGACCGTGGCGGTGATCTCGGCCGGGAAGCGGCTGCCGTCTCCGCGGATCAGGGTCAACTCCGTGCGCGCCACGCCGTTGCGGGCATGCTCGGCCAGCGCGGTGGCCAGGTGCGGGTCGCTCGTATCGACCACGTCGGATCGGCCCAGTCTGCGGAGCTCTTCCTCTGTGCGGCCGAGCATCCGGCAGGCCGCTGGATTGGCCGCCAGGATCTGGCCGTCGGGGGAGGTCAGCAGCACCCCGTCCGCACTGTGCGAAAAAATGGATTGGTAAAAGTCCTTGTAGAACTCGAAGTTCATCAGCAGCTCCCGCATCGCGCCACGTCCGCAACGGTGCTCACCCCGAGCGGCGTGGATTTTTCTCGTGGAACCATATTAGCAGCACAAATTCATGACGGCGACCAGCGCCATGATGGGCGCATATGATCCGGCGATGTTGATCACCGCAAGCGAGCTGCCTCCATGTCTTCTCCCCTGAACATGCCGTTGCCCGGCCAAGCCCTGTACCCGCACCTGCTGGCCCCGCTGGACCTGGGCTTCACCCAGCTCAAGAACCGCGTGCTGATGGGCTCCATGCACACCGGGCTGGAAGACGGGCGTGACCTGAACAAGCTGGCCGCCTACTGCCGCGAACGTGCTGAAGGCGATGTGGGCCTGATCGTGACCGGTGGTTTTGCCCCCAACATCGCCGGCTGGGCCAAGCCCTTTGCCGGCACGCTGGCTACCTCCGGTGCGGCACGCCGCCACCAGGTGGTGACGCGCGCGGTGCACGAGGCCGGCGGCAAGATTGCGCTGCAGATCTTGCACACCGGGCGCTACGCCTATCACCCGCTGGCGGTGGCGCCGTCGGCGCTGAAGTCGCCCATCTCGCCTTTCAAACCGTTCGAGCTGTCCGCGCGTGGCGTGGAGCGGCAGATCCGTGCCTTCGTCAACTGCGCGGTCAAAGCGCGCGAGGCCGGCTACGACGGGGTGGAGATCATGGGCTCCGAGGGTTATTTCATCAACCAGTTCCTCGCACAGCACACCAACCAGCGCGACGACGAATGGGGCGGCGACTACAGCCACCGCATGCGGCTGCCCATCGAGATTCTGGCGCGCACGCGCGAGGCAGTGGGGCCGGACTTCATCCTGATCTACCGCCTCTCGATGATCGACCTGGTGCCCGGCGGCAGCGCGTGGGACGAGATCGTGACGCTGGGCAAGGCGGTGGCGCAGGGCGGTGCCAGCATCGTCAACACCGGTATCGGCTGGCACGAGGCCCGGGTGCCGACCATTGCCACCAGCGTGCCGCGCGCGGCCTTTGCCTGGGTGACGAAGAAGATGAAGGCCGAGTTTGCGGCCGCCGGCATCGGCACGCCGCTGGTCACCTCCAACCGCATCAACACGCCCGAGGTCGCCGAGCAGGTATTGGCCGAGGGCTGTGCCGACATGGTGTCGATGGCGCGCCCGCTGCTGGCCGACCCGGCTTTTGTGAAGAAGGCGGCGCTGGGCCAGGCGGACCTGATCAACACCTGCATTGCCTGCAACCAGGCCTGCCTGGACCATATTTTCAAGAACCAGCTCACCAGTTGCCTGGTGAATCCGCGTGCCTGCCACGAGACCGAGCTGGTGTACCGCCCCGCGCCGCAGCGCAAACGCATTGCCGTGGTGGGCGCCGGCCCGGCTGGCCTGACGGCCGCCACGGTGGCGGCCGAGCGCGGGCACGAGGTGCACCTGTATGACGCTGCGCCCGAGATCGGCGGCCAGCTGAATATGGCCAAGGTGGTGCCGGGCAAGGAAGAGTTCCACGAGATGCTGCGCTACCTGGCGCGGCGCGTGGAGGCCACCGGCGTCCAGTTGCACTTGAACCAGGCCGTGCCGGCGCAGGACCTGCAGGGCTTTGACGAGGTGGTGGTGGCCACTGGCGTGACACCGCGCGACCCGAAGATTGCGGGACAGGAGCACACCAAGGTGCTGAGTTACATCGACGTGCTGCGGCACAAAAAACCGGTGGGGCAGCGCGTGGCCATCGTCGGCGCCGGCGGCATTGGGTTTGACGTGGCGGAGTTTCTGGTGAGTGAAGGTCATTCCACCACGCTCGACCTGCCGGCCTGGCAGGCAGAGTGGGGCGTGACCGACCCGGCCCAGGCCCGCGGCGGCTTGCGTCCGGACGGCCCGCAGGCGAGCCCGCCGGCACGCCAGGTGATGCTGCTGCAGCGCAAGGCCGGCAAGCTGGGCGATGGTTTGGGCAAGACCACCGGCTGGATTCACCGCGCCGCGCTGAAGATGAAGCAGGTGAAGATGATCGGCGGCGTGAATTACGAGCGTATCGGCGACGAAGGGCTGCTGATCAGCTACGGCAAGGAGCGCGAGAACCCGACCTGGCTACCCTGCGACACCGTGGTGCTGTGCGCCGGCCAGCTGCCGCTGCGCACGCTGGCGGATGAATTGCAGGCCCAGGGCAAAACCGTGCACCTGGTCGGCGGTGCGCTGGAGGCCGGCGAGCTGGATGCCAAGCGCGCCATTGATCAGGCCGCGCGGCTGGCGGCGCGGCTCTAAGATGAGTTCGCCGCCGGCCAGTCGTTGAACGGAAACGGCACCTCTTCCGTCGCGAAGCTCACGAAGTCGGCAATCTGCCGCAGGTACTGCCCCAGGCTGTGGCCAAAGCTGCACAGGCGGGCGTTGGGCGCATCGGTGATGAGCGCCAGAACGAACTGCACGACGGCCAGAATACCCAGCAAGGTGGCCGCCAGCTGGAAGCCGATGCCCATCAGGAGCATCAACAAGGCGCGCAGCCAGATGTTGCGCTTGGGGATTGTGGTGGGTGTGTTGGTCATGCGGTCCTCCCTGGGGTAAATGGCGTGTTGGCTCAGGGCGAGCGGTGCAGTCGTGGCGCCGAGAGCAGGGCGAGGTTTTCCTCAATGGCCACGTCCACGTCGCGCCAGCGGCCGGTGACCTTGGCGGCGGCGATGGCAGCCTGCAGCTGCTTGAGGTCTCTGACGCTGGGCGCCACCTTGATCTGGGCAATGGCCGCCGCCGTATTGCCGACCTTGAGCAGCGCAAATACCTTGCCGGGCCATTCGCTCGTTTTTGCCATGGGTTCACCTATCGTGTATCACAAGGCCCTCACTGTACACAACCGTACCTCGCCATGACAGCCTTCGTGAAGGCGGTTAAGCTTGGCCGCTCCATGAGTTACACCCTGACCCTGTTTGATGCCGATGGCGTTTCCGATGCACAGCGGCGCGCGGCCGAGCAACGCTTTCGCCAGGTACTGGAAGAGACGCTGGGCGACGCCAGCCTGGTGGCGCCGGTCTACACCGCCTACCTGCGCATCGTGGCAACGTATGGGGAAGCGCCATCGCCCGATACGCTGACCGATGCCGAGCGCGCGATCTTCGAGCAATGGCAGGCGGCCGAGACGGCGGCGGTGGCAGCGGTGTTCGGGCCGCACCGCTACATGGGCGATGCGATGTACGAGATCGGCGTCTAGCCGGAACGCTTGGTTCAGCCCAGCCCCAGCGCGTGGAAGACGCGGATGGCGGCATAGGCGTCATTGGCGGCGTAGATCAGCTGTGCTTCGCTCAGGCGCGGATTGGCCCAGTTGGAGGTGGTGGCTTTCTTGGATTTGATGAAGCGCTGGTTGAACAGCACCGCCACGGCACCCTTGACGCCCATTTCCTTGCGGTAACCCTGCTGGCGGAACACGGTATTGAGTTCCAGCACATCGGCCGGCTCTACGCCCAGTTTGGAGGTGATGCGCTTGCGGTCATCGCCCAGGCCGAAGCCGGCCTTGGTGACGCCGCGCAGGGCCAGCAGTTCGGCCACCATGGCGCGGCAGGCGCTGTCGTGCAGCTGGAACACCCAGGCCTTGTCCAGGGTGGCGAGCTGCACGATGTGCGGCCCTTCGGACAGTTCGTCCTTGCGGAAGGTGGGTTTGGATTCGGTGTCGAAGCCCCAGTGGGCGCTGGCGGCGAGTTCTTCGCAGGCCTTTTCGGCTTGGCTGGGCGAGGTGACCAGGGCGATGCGGTCGAGTCCGAGGCGTTCGAAGGGATCAAGCAGGGCAATCTGCTCTCTGCTGGGAATGGGTGGGGTGCTGTGCATGCGCTTAGTGTGAGGCCTTATCCACGCCAATGTCCTCGTTCCACAACTCGGGCCGGCTGGCGATGAAGCCGCGCATCAGATCCACGCAAGCGGCATCCTGTACCACCTCCACCTGCACGCCGCGCGAGCGCAGCAGGGTTTCTTCGCCCAGGAAGGTCTGGTTCTCGCCGATGATGACCTTGGGGATGCCGTAGAGCAGGATGGCACCACTGCACATGCTGCAAGGAGAGAGCGTGGTGTAGAGCACGGATTCGCGGTACACGTGGGCGGGCTGGCGACCGGCATTTTCGAAAGCGTCCATCTCGCCGTGCAGGATGGCGCTGCCGCGCTGCACGCGCCGGTTGTGCCCGCGGCCGATGATGCGGCCCTGGTGCACGATGACGGAGCCGATCGGGATGCCGCCTTCGGCCAGGCCGAGCATGGCCTCGTCGATGGCGGCTTGCATGAAAGGGTCTGTGGTCATTTTTCGGGCGATGGACAAGGCGTTGGGTACCGTACGAGGGAGTAGGGCGCTTTACGGGACTTGGTAACCTTTTTCCCGGAAAAGCCTGAGAGCCGCCTCGACCACGGCTGGATCGAACAAGGTTCCCTTGCCTTTTTCCACTTCGGCCAAGGCGGCGGGGATGCCCAGACGGGGATGGCTCTGGCGCTGGTGAGAAACCGCCTCGATGGTGTCAGCTACCGCGATGATCTTGGCCTCCAGCAGAATTTTCTCCCCGGTCAGGCCGTTCGGATAGCCAGATCCGTCCATCCGCTCATGGTGTTGCAAGGCGGTTTGCGCCAACGGCCAGGGCAGATCGAGTTCACGCAAGATCTCGTAGCCTTCCTGGGTATGACGTTGGAGCTGCTCGCGCTCATCCTCCGTCAAGCCACCGGTTTTTCGGAGTATTTCCTCGGGGACTTTGATTTCTCCTATGTCGTGCAAAAGTCCGGCAAGGCGGATGCCATAGGCCTGTTCATCCGGTAGCCCCATTTCCAGCGCGATGGCCATGCCGATGTCACCGACCAGTCGCTGATGGGGCGAAGGGTAAGGATGGCGCGCTTCGATGACGGTTTCCAGTGCAACGATGATTTTTTCGAGATTGGCTCTTGTTTCATCGTGCTTGTGCACCATCGGCAGCAGGACCGGCTTGTCACCGGGCGTGCTGTGAAGTGCTGTGATACCGAAAGAGATGCTTGCGCTCAAGATCTCAAGCACGTCGATTTCTTCGTCTGAAAAGGCGAAAGGTTCGTCGGAATATAAAACCAGGCCGCCCCAAACGCCCGCACCCTGGTAGAGCGGCAGACCGACTGCCGATGCCAAATGGTTCTTTACCGCATAGCGCTGGCAATTTCTGAACTTCGGATCGTGGACCAAGTCCGGTACAACACAGGTCTTGCCGGTGTTGATGGCCTCCCCAATCGGGGAGCGGCTGTCTTCGGTGTTGGCCCAGGTGGAGTTCGGTAATTGTCCGGCGTCCTGGGACGGTCCATGAAACGCCAGCAGTCGCAGGGATTTGTTCTTGTCATGCTCGGCATTGCCGATCCATGCAACACGATACAGGCCACTGTTCACAACCACCCTGCAGACGGTTTGCAGCATTTGCGTTTCATCGCCTGCCCGTAGCATTTCGTGGGTGCAACCGGCGACGACCTTCAGCGCCAGCCGGATCCTCCTTATCGACTTCTCCGCTTGTTTGACCAGCGTGACCTCTTGGAGCGTGTGCAGGGTATAGCGATATTCGTTGTTTTCGCTGTAGATTGGGTAATTCTTGGATAGAAAAATCTCGCCCGTGGCCAAGCGGATTTCACTGTTGGGCGTGTTTTTTTCCGGATTTTGAGAAAGGTCGATGATCGGACTGCCCAATTTGGGAAAGATTTCAAAATAGGACTTACCTACGATGTCTTTCGCGGTCATGCCGGCGCGTTCGAGGTAGGCGCGATTGGCCCGGATCAGGCGGTACGTCCGGTCATACACAAAAACTGGAATGGTGATCGCATCAAAAGTGGCCTGCCATTCCTGGAGCATCCGGGCGATTCGCCGTTCCTCATGTTTCAGATACTCCAATGCCGTCAGAATCGATACGCCATTTCTTCCTGCCTTGATGAGCGCGTGCCGGGTGGCGCGTTCACTGGCGGTCATTCCCATTTCGACTTCAGGTGGCGCCAGCCGCAACCGCTGAAGCTGCTCTTCAAGCAGTTCCAGTCCTGCCTTGCGCTCACGGAAGATGGCGCCACTGAAGACGACGCCTGCCAGCAGGAGTGCATAAGCGAATACCGGCACGGCATCGATAAGGGCCAGATGGGTAAAAAGTCCGACTGTCACGCCGCGGTGAACAAGAAGTTGCCCGAAACTTGACGCGGCCAGCAAGACAAGACCTGCGGCCATGAACAACCAGGCTTTCGTCTTGCCCGTCAGCCGGATGAGCCGTAGCGCCCATAACGCAGCCGCAACGGCAAGAACAATGCCGGTCGAATGCAGCAGGAATTCTTCAAGATGCATGACATTCCCTCTCGTCTGAGTCCACCCGCCCCTGCCGACGTCGTGCACGTTGTACCCATGACACGCATGAGCGCCGCCCAAAAAGCCCCCCTGACGCAGGGGAATGACGGTCAGGGAAATCTTATAGCACTGGCGGCAGCTTCAATCGCGGAGTCAAGATCCCCCATTTGGGGGATAGTTGTCTGACCTGAGTTTATTTACCATTAGCCTCGACTATATGGTGCACCGCGGAAATTCGCCAATGATTGTGGTGAACGTACCGATGAAGCGTTGGCTGTCACAGCGCCCGGGCATCTCATCACTTGGTTGTCGGAGGTGATTCCATGCATGCGAGCCAGAGAGAACGTCATGAAACCATCAAGGAACTGTTCCATCTGTTCCTCATGGTTCAGCAAATGGGGCAGGTCATTGCCAACACGTCGCATGGTGCCGCGCATGACGGCGCCCGCGAGTTGAACGAGCTTTTGCATCAGGCGCGGCTGAAAATTGAACTGATCCATGCCGAATTGCCAACTGCCATCCATCATCACAGGGATGCCGAGGACCCAATGGCTGTGGCGCGGTTCACGACCCCATTGGGTGCGTAAGACCCGGATAATTCGTGCTCCAATCATGGCTTCTGCCATCAGCCGGCGCACGAAACCCGATGTCTTCACTTGCGATCACCACTGACACCTACAAGCTTTTCCCCTCACCGCGCAACGTGCACCGCGTGGTTTTCGAGCACGAAGTCTTCGTTCCTTACCCTTATGCCTTGATCGACCTGCCCAGCATGCACCTCAAGGGCCGGTACAGCCTGTTTGCCGCCTGCCGGCTGGCTGACATGAAGCAGGGGCAGCTGGTGACCTTCGAAGACGAGGCGGACGTCGCCACTTTCAACGCCAGATTCGTGCCGGACTGAGATGATGAAAAACCATCGCAGCACCGGTGGTCTGGTCTATTCCACCGACAGCGGGCGCATGTGCCCGGATTGCCGCCAGCCGGTGGCCCAGTGCCAGTGCCACTTGAACAAGCCCATCCCTGCCGGTGATGGCATCGTGCGCGTTTCGCGCCAGACCAAGGGCCGTGGCGGCAAGGCGGTAACGGTTGTCACCGGGCTGGCGCTCGATGCGCCGGCGCTCACCGAACTGGGCAAGAAGCTCAAGGCGGCTTGTGGTTCCGGCGGCACGGTGAAGGATGGCGTGATCGAAGTGCAAGGCGACCATTGCGACAAGGTCATGGCTGTGCTTCAGACGCAAGGCTGGACGGTCAAGCGCGCGGGTGGCTGAAGAACATGGACGTGCATCAGCTGCAGCGTCTGGTGACGACCCAGATGCCCTACGGCAAATACAAAGGGCACCTGATTGCCGACTTGCCCGGCAACTACCTCAACTGGTTCGCTCGGGAGGGTTTTCCGCCGGGCGATATCGGTCGCCTGCTGGCGTTGATGCACGAGATTGACCACAATGGGCTGTCATCGCTGCTTGCGCCGCTACGCAAATAGAATCCAGCCATGAGCCTTTTTGTTGATCCGAGTACCGTGACCCACGGCATCCAGCTGGCGGTCGCCCCCGTGTTTCTGTTAACGGCAGTCTCCGGCATGATTGGCGCAGTCGCCGGCCGCCTGGCGCGCATCATCGACCGGGCCCGTGTGCTGGAAGAGCGACTCAGGGATTCGACCGATACCGAATTCAGCCAGGGCGCCTATGCTGAGCTGGCCCGGCTGCGTCAACGCGGCCTGCTGGCCAATGGTGCCATCGGCTTTCTCACCCTGTGCGCCTTCATGATCGGCCTGACCATCATCCTGCTGTTTCTGGGTGAAACCACGACCTTCCAAGGCGAAAGCGGAGCCATCGTAACTTTTCTGGTCGGTGTGTTCTGCTTCATGCTGGCGCTGTCCTGTTTCCTGGCCGAAACCTGGATGGCGACGCGCATTCTCAATTTCGGCAAGCCCAAGTCCTGATCAGCCCTGGGGCTGGGGGCTTTCGCGCTCAGTCCGGGCGGATGCTGCCTTCACGTGCCAGGCGCAGGGCCAGTTCGCTCAAAGACCGATAGGCCTCACCCGCGGCCGGATCCCATTGGCTCACAGCCTGGCCTTGGTGTTGCACAAGGGCGATGTCGCCGCGCGCGGCCGGGCCGGTGAGGGCACCAGCCGGCCCGAGTGCCAGCACATTGTCCACCGCGTTGCGCAGCAACGAGGCGCGCAGCCGTGGCAGCAATTCGGGGGGTACGCCGCTGTCGCGCCACAAGTCCTCTGCCAAGGCTTGCAGCACCGGCAGGAAGTTGGTGCCGAACACGGCGGCGGCATGGTAGAGCACTTTCTTGTCGGCTTCCACGGTGAAGCACGCAGCACCGATGGCGGCAAAGATCGGTCGCAGTGCTTCACGGACCGAGACATTGCCTTCGAGGCCGCAAGGCGTCCCGGCGAACTGCTGCACTGCCGCTGCCGGCGCAGCAAAGCTCAGGATGCAATGCGCGCTGGCGGTTTGCCAGCCGCGCTCGCCCAGAGGGGCCAGCACGGCCGAACTCAGGGCGCCGCTGGCGTGAAAAACGGTGGCGGGCGCCATGCCGGCCAGGGCTTGCGCCATCTCGCGGGCGCTCTCGGCAATCTGCCGGTCTGGTACGGCCATCAGCCAGAGGTCAGCCGGCCGCATCTGCGCCAGTGATTCGACAGCATGGCCCGCGCCGATGAAAGCCACGGCTGCCTGTGCGCTCTCTGGCGTGGTGGTCAGTACATCCTGAATCTGCAGCGTTTCATGCTGGTGCCACAAATGGCCCAAGGTCTTGCCGACCCTGCCGCATCCCACCAGATTGAGTGTGCGCATGGCGTTAGGGCCTGTTCACACTGTTTTTGCAAGTGCGAACGTGGTGAAAACCGCGCCAATCTAGGCGCGCGACGACGCCCAGGCTGGCCGCCTGGGCTAGGAGTGCAACAACGAGTGGCGCGGTTTTAACCACGTTCCCTCCGGGTTGCGGCCAAAAAAGCCATGCGCGGCGTTGCGAAGCCTTGCCGGAGGAAGACTCCGGCTGCGTTTCGCGCCTGGTGCATGACTTTTTTGATCCGCAACGCATCTTGCAAAAACAGTGTGAACAGGCCCTAAACCAACCCGAACCAACCCAGCAGGCCGCCGGCTGCCAGCAGCCACAACAGGTGCAGCCGGGTACGCCAGACGATGACGGTGGTGACCACCGTGGTCAGCCACAGCGGCCAGTCCTGAACCGGCGCACCATGCGCGCTGGCCAGAATCCAGCCGGTGGCAATCAGGAGGGCGATGACGATCGGCGCCATGCCCTGCTTGAAGGCGCGCACCGCGCGCAGCTCGCGGTTGGCATGGCTCCAGCGTGAGGTGAAGTAGGTCAGCGAGGAACTCGGCAGCATCACGCCCAGCATTGATACCAGAACACCGAACAAGGCCGGCAACAGACCACCGGCATTCAGACCGACATGCCAGCCCATGAGTGCGACGAACAGAACATTGGGCCCGGGCGCGGCCTGGGCGATGGCGATCGAGGCGTTGAACTGGCTGTCGCTGAGCCAGCCTTGCTGCTCCACCAAGTAGCGGTGCATGTCTGGCGCCGTGGTGATGGCGCCGCCGACGGCCAGCAGCGACAGGGAAAGGTAGTGGGTGAACAGCTGGAACCAGTCGCTCCAGGCCAGATGCAGTGCTTCGTTCATGGGGCCAGCCTGCGGTAGGTCATGACGCAGGCAATCGAGCCCAGCCCCAGCAATACATAAGCCAGCGGCCAGCGCAGCAGAGCCACAGCGACAAAGCACAGGACGCCAAACCCGATGCAGGCGGCGAGACCGAGGGCATTCTTCTTCAAGGCCGGGAACAGCTTGAGCCCGGTGGCCACAATGAGGCCGGCCGCCACGGCTCCCATGCCGCGCAGAGCGCCGATCACACCGGGGTGCGTGGCGAACTGCGCGTAGGCCAGCGCCAGCAGCAGCACGATGAGCATGGGCACCAGCAGCATGCCGGCCAGCGCCGCCAGTGCGCCGCGCAGGCCGAAGTAGCGCCCGCCGATCATGATGCACAGGTTGATGATGTTGGGGCCGGGCATGATCTGCGCTACGGCCCACTCTTCGACGAACTCCTCGTTCGTCATCCAGCGCTTGTGCTCCACCAGTTCACGCTGCGCCACGGCGAGCACGCCGCCAAAGCCCTGCAGGGCCAGCACGGTGAAGGAAACAAACAGGTCGGTCAGGGATTGAGGTTGCGTTCGCTGCGTCGCCGGAGGGTTTTGCATGGGGTGATTATCCCGCTTCGCCGGCCTTGCTGCTGCGAAGCGGGGCGAGCCCTCAAGGCATTCGGATCAGACGAATTTCTTGAGTAGCCGGATCATGTTGTCGGCGAGCTTGCCATAGGGCGGCCACAGCAAGCGGGTGCCCGAGAAGCGCGATTGCGCGAACACCGGCTTGTTGTGGGAGAAGAGACGAAACCCGGTTTCCCCATGGTAGGCGCCACTGCCGCTGGGTCCCACGCCGCCGAAGGGCAGATTCTCCTGTGCCACGTGCAGCAGGGTGTCGTTGAGGGTGACGCCGCCGGAGGTGGTCTCAAGCAATACCTGGTCGCGGTGCGACAGGTTGTGGCCGAACCAGTAGAGGGCCAGCGGGCGCGGGTGCGCGTTGATGTAGCCGATGGCATCCTCCAGCTTCTGGTAGGGCAGCAGCGGCAGCAGTGGGCCGAAAATTTCCTCCTGCATGACGCTCATCTCGTCCGTCACGTCAAGCAGCAGTTGCGGGGGCAGCTTGCGGGTCTGCGCCAGCGCCACTTCGTCCGCATGCGTGGGCAGGACACGGGCGCCGAGCGCGCGGGCATTCTCGACCAGGCCCTGCAGGCGTGCCTGGTGGCGCGGGTTGACGATGCTGGTGTAGTCGTTGTTATGGGCCAGCGTGGGGTAGAGCCTGCGTGCCGCTTGCACGAAGGCTTGCGCAAAAGCGTCGAGTTGGGCGGCGGGGACCAGCGCATAGTCAGGGGCGATGCAGGTCTGCCCGGCATTGAGCAGCTTGCCGGCGGCAATCTTCCGGGCGGCTTCTTCCAGATCGCAGTCCACGTCGATGATCACCGGCGACTTGCCGCCCAACTCCAGCGTCACCGGCGTCAGGTTGGCTGCGGCTGCCACGCCGACCTGGCGCCCGACCGCGGTGGAGCCGGTGAAGAACAGGTGGTCGAAGGGCAGGCGCACGAATTCCCGGGCCAGTTCGGCCTCGCCGGTCACGACCGTGCATTCGTCGGCGGCATAGTGCTGGCCGATCAATTGGGCCAGCAGTTCCGAGAAGCGCGGGGTGAGTTCGCTCGGCTTGATCATTACCCGGTTGCCTGCGGCCAGGGCCTCGACGGCAGGCGCCAGGGCCAGTTGCAGCGGGTAGTTCCAGGGGCTGACGATGCCGACCACGCCCAGCGGCTGGGGGGTGATCCAGCTCGACCCCGGCAGGGAGTGAAACGAGGTCGCGACACGCCGTTTGGCCATCCAGCGCTTGAGGTGCTTGCGCGTGTGGGTAATCGCGCCCAGCACGATGAAGACTTCCGCAATGGCGGTTTCATGCCGGGAGCGGTTGCCGAAGTCGGCTGAGATCGCATCGGCGATGCGATCCTCGTTTTGCGTCAGCAAGCGATGCAGTCTTTCCAGGCGGTCGAGCCGGATGGCCAGACTGGGATAACGTTCGCGGGCAAAGGCGGCTTGCTGCGCCTGGAACAGCGCGGCAAGCTCGGCACGAGGTTGGTCTGACATGATGGGTCCCTGAAAGTCGCTCCAGGGATTCTAGGGCGCACTCAGCGGGCTTGCAGGCCTTGCAGATAGACGTAGAGCGCGCGCATGTCGGTGTCGTTCATCTGCTTGAGCGACTGGAAGGGCATGACCTTGATGGCGCTGCCATCGGGGCGCAGGCCGGTCTTGAACATCTGCACGAAGGCTTCTGCACTGGCGTAGCGCGCCATCGGCTTGTCGGGACCGGGACGCAAGTCCGCCGCGGCCGGCCAGTCGGGTGGCCCGCCCGGAATCCTGCCGCCGGCCAACTGGGCACCGTGACAGCCCAGGCACATGTTGGCGACGTAAGCACCGTAGGCGGGCGTCACACCTTCTGGCACGGGTTGTGCTGCGGGAAGGCGGTGATCGATCTTTGCGGCCGCGTCCTGGATGGCACCAAAACCATAGAGTGCCCGTACCGGTAATGGCAGTTCCACCACGGCACGGCCACCTTGGGCTGGTGGCATCTGGCGCATGTAGGCCACCAGGGCGGCGAGATCGTCGTCGGTGAGGCGGTTGTAGTCTTCGCTGGGCATGATGAGCAGCGGCCGGCCTTTGGGATCCAGGCCATGGCGGATGGCGCGCTCCCAGTCCTGGGCGCTGTAGCCGGCTACCACCGTGCCCGGGCCCGGACTGATGTTGGGGCCGGCAATGCGCAGGCCGCGGCCGTCGTCCAGAAACAGCTGGCCGCCGCCGTGGCTGCCGTGGCAGTCGACACAGCCGCGCGAGGCGTAGAGGTAGCGGCCGCGTTCGATGCTGGCGGCATCCGAGCGCAGGGCCACGCCCTTGACGTCGACCTGGAGCTGGCGCGTCATCTTGTGCGCGGCCAACTGCACGCCGGCCAGCAAGGTGCCGGCAGCGAGCAGACCCAGGCCGCACAGGGCGAGGGCGATGCGGATGATCCATTTCTTCCGGTTTTTCATGTTGTTTTCCTCCTCGGTCGGTTGACGGTTGAATCAGGTGGGCAAACTCGTAAAATGGGGTGTCAATTCAAAATTGATCAGTAAATTCAAAAATGAATGCTATATCAAATATTGCAAGGCCGTCAATGCCGCACTTGCCGGCCCCCCTGGCGGATGCCCTGACACTGGTTGCGGCAGGCCTGCCCAAGCGCGAGCGGACCCGGGCGCAGCTGTTGCTGGCGGCCATTCAGGTGTTTGCCGCCCGGGGCGTCGCGGCAGCCACGATGCAGGAGATTGCCGCTGTGGCCGGCATGACCACCGGCACCGTCTACAACCATTTCTCGACCCGCGAGGAGGTGGTGCAACAGGTCGGCCTGTGGCTGGCGCATGCCCTGTGCCAGCGCATCACGGACAGCCAGCAGGACATTCCGGAGGGGGCGGAGCGCATGGCGATCGGGAATCGGCGTTACCTCTGGTTGGCCGAGCAAAGCCCGGCCTGGGCCTTGCTGCTGCTCGACGTGGCGGCGGCCGCGCCGGAGCAACTGCTGCAGAAGGTACAGGCCTATGCACTGGCCGACTTGCGGCTGGGCGTCAAGCAGGGCGATTTCCATATCGTCAGCGAAGCGGCGGCGATGGACCTGATCAATGGCACCGTTACGCAGGCCATGCGCAGCATTGCCTTGGGTCTGGCGCCGCCCAACCACGCCACGGCAATCGCCACCACGGTGCTGCGTGGACTCGGCATGGCGCACAAGCCGGCACAGGCCGTGGCGCGCCGGCCGCTCCCGCCGCTGCAAGCGCCGGTGGCGACACCGGTCCGTACCGGCCGTGCCCGTCGCACAGTGCAAGGCAAATCCTGAGCGTTGCCGACAGACGCTCAGTCAGCGTGCAGCTCAGTTGCGTGCGTAGGAAAGGTTGAAGCCGATGACGCCATCGAAGCGCGACATCTCCTGGGCCAGTTCGGAAATCGTCACCATTTTTTGCCGGCTTTGTGCCACAGCGACGAAACGCCACTCCAGATGTCCGTCCTTGAGCGCAATGGAGATGCTGCCGCCGGCAATCTCAAAACCACGGGCGCTGGCCATGTTGCGCAGAACGCTCTCGACCGGCTCGAAGCCGGTGCGAAAGCACAGGGTGATGGCGACCGCCTGGCGTGACGGCAGCCACTCCTCGAGCCGGGAAATCCACATCATGCAGATGGCCGAGAGCAGAGCCAATGCCATGGCAGCGGCATAGAAGCCGACGCCGACCAGGATGCCGATGACCGAGGAGGCCCACAGGGAGGCTGCCGTGGTCAGGCCGCTGATGTTGAAGCCCTCGCGCATGATGACGCCGGCGCACAGGAAGCCGATGCCGGTGACGATGCCCTGGATCACGCGGGTGGTGTCACCGCCGGTGACCAGCGGGTTGTGACCGCCGAACCAGTCCGGCGAATAGCCGCCAATGACGGTGAGCGCCGCCGATGCCATGCAGACCAGGCCGTAGGTGCGCATACCGGCAGCACGGCCGTGGTAGGAGCGCTCGTAGCCGACCAGCAGGCCCAGCAGCAGGGCGCCCAGCAGGTTGAGGAAGACCAGCATATTGGTCGCGACCACCGGGGCGGACCAGAAACTTGAGAGCGTTTGCAAGGAGGGCATGGACGGGCATCCCGAGGCAGTGAAGGGCCGCGGCCATTATGGGCGGATTTGCCGCCGGCTCAAGCCGGGGCGGATCGGTAGAAGCCCTCAGGCGGGCGCGAAAAGGCGTAAAACCTTACACTAGCAGGTTGCCCCGAGGTCCCATGAACGCCCCTGTCGACGTCTCCTTTTTCCCGCGCGCCGCCAAGCCGCTGACCAGCTACCGCAAGTACTGGGCGGCGCGTTTCGGTACGGCCCCGTTCCTGCCGATGAGCCGTGCCGAGATGGAGCAGCTCGGCTGGGACAGCTGCGACATTGTTCTCGTCACGGGCGATGCCTACGTCGATCACCCGAGCTTCGGCATGGCCGTGATCGGCCGTGTGCTGGAAGCACAAGGGTTTCGCGTTGGCATCATCGCCCAGCCGGACTGGCAGAGCGCCGAGCCGTTCAAAGCCCTGGGTAAGCCGAACCTGTTCTGGGGCGTGACCGCCGGCAACATGGATTCGATGATCAACCGCTACACCGCGGACCGCAAGATCCGTAGCGACGACGCCTACACGCCGGGCGACGCCGGTGGCCGGCGGCCGGACCGCGCCGCCATCGTCTACAGCCAGCGCTGCCGCGAGGCCTACTCCGAGGTGCCGATCGTGCTGGGGGGCATCGAAGGATCCCTGCGCCGCATTGCGCATTACGACTACTGGAGCGACAAGGTGCGCCGTTCCATCGTGGTTGACAGCAAATGTGACCTGCTGCTCTACGGCAATGCCGAGCGCGCACTGGTGGAGGTGGCGCACCGGCTGGCGGCCAAGGTGCCGGTGCAGCAGATCACCGATGTGCGCGGCACGGCCTTCGTGCGGCGTGAGTCTCTCCATGGGGGCGACACCGAGTGGTTCGAGATCGACTCGACCGAGGTCGATACCCCGGGCCATGTCGAAGACCACATCAACCCGTACCTGACCACGGCCGAGCAGGCGGCGGCCAAGGGAAGCACGTGCGCGAAGGAGGCCGGCGACGAGCCGGCGGCCAATCCGGCCATCCAGCCGCTGACCTTCATCGCCAACCCGGCACTGCAAGGCAAAACCCGGCGTCCGCCGCGCGAGCGTACCGTGATCCGCTTGCCGAGCTACGAGCAGGTCAGGTCGGATGCCGTGCTCTACGCGCATGCCAACCGCGTGCTGCACCTGGAAACCAATCCGGGCAATGCGCGTGCGCTGGTGCAGGCACATGGCGAGGGCGCCACAGCACGCGACGTCTGGCTCAACCCGCCGCCAATCCCGCTGACCACGGCCGAGATGGACTACGTGTTTGGCCTGCCGTATGCGCGCAGCCCGCACCCGGCTTATGCGGACGAGAACGGCAGCCATGACGGCGCCACCAAGATCCCGGCCTGGGAGATGATCCGCTTTTCGGTCAACATCATGCGCGGCTGCTTTGGCGGTTGCACCTTCTGCTCCATCACCGAGCATGAGGGCCGCATCATCCAGAGCCGCTCGGAGGATTCTGTCATCCACGAAGTGGAGGAGATCCGGGACAAGGTGAAGGGCTTCACCGGCGTGATTTCCGACCTGGGCGGCCCGACCGCCAACATGTACCGCATCGGCTGCAAGTCGCCTGAAATCGAGTCCGCCTGCCGCAAACCCAGCTGTGTCTACCCCGGTATCTGCCAGAACCTCAACACCGACCACAGCGCGCTGATCCACATGTACCGCCGGGCGCGTGCACTCAAAGGCGTCAAGAAGATCCTGATCGGCTCCGGCCTGCGCTACGACCTGGCGGTGCAGTCGCCCGAGTACGTCAAGGAACTGGTGACGCACCACGTGGGCGGCTACCTCAAGATCGCGCCCGAACACACCGAACAGGGGCCGCTGTCCAAGATGATGAAGCCGGGCATCGGCACCTACGACCGCTTCAAGCAGATGTTCGAGAAGTACAGCGCCGAGGCGGGCAAGAAGCAGTTCCTGATTCCCTACTTCATCGCCGCCCATCCGGGCACCAGCGACGAGGACATGATGAACCTCGCCCTGTGGCTGAAGAAGAACGGCTTCCGTGCCGACCAGGTGCAGACCTTCTACCCCAGTCCCATGGCCACGGCCACCGCCATGTACCACACCGGCCTGAACACGCTCAAGGGCATCCACCGCGATGCGCGCGGCGAGGGCGTGGACATCGTGCGCGGCGAGAAACGCCGCCGTCTGCACAAGGCGTTTTTGCGCTACCACGACCCCAACAACTGGCCGCTGCTGCGCGAGGCGCTCAAGGTCATGGGCCGGGCCGATCTGATCGGCAACGGCAAGCAGCACCTGATCCCGACCTGGCAGCCGCTGACTGACGGCGGTTACAGCAGCGCGCGGCGCAAGAACAGCACACCGGTGGCAGCCAAACCATCCGGCGCCACCCAGGCGAAAGCGCCGGTCAAAGGCCGCATCCTGACCCAGCACACCGGTCTGCCGCCACGCGACACCGGTAGCGCATCACGCCCCACGAAGTCTGTTCGCAAGTCGCGCTGAGCTGCCGTTCTCTTCGTTTCAGGCGTTCATCAGGGTGCGATGCCTTGATGAATAAGCGCAAGCAGCTATTGTTTTGATAGCGTTTGCAGCGGGATGTCCTGTGCTGCCGCCAACCGGTTGAGCTGGCGGCGAGTTTGGGTGAGCAAAAAGGCGGCAACCGCCTGCTGCGTGGCCGGGGCCAGCATGCTGCGCATGTCGCTGACAGCCACGCCGGCCGCCTGGCACAGGGCGGCCGCGAAATGCGGCTCAAGTGCTGCCACGGCCACGCGGCCATCCTTGCAGGGATAGACGCGATAGCCGGCATGGGCTCCGCCCACCGCGCCGGTGGTTTGCGTCAGGCCCCAGCGCCGGGGCGCGGCCAGCCAGGCGGCGGCATCGGACAGGGCCACTTCCAGAAAAATACCTTTGCCATGGCGCTGCTGATGCATGACGGCTTGCAGCACGGCTTCGCTGGCCAGCAGGGAGCCCCCCATGTCGGCGTAAAGCGTGGCCGGCAGGTCCAGGCCGGTGACCAGGCCCTGCTCGGCCAGGTAGGTGAGGTCATGGCCGGGCTCTTCGGCACGTTCTCCGCCGGTGCCGACAATGGCGACCTGGCTCAGGGCCGGGTAGAGCCTGTGCAGCCCTTTCCAGCCCAAGCCCAGTTTGGCCAGGGCCGATGGGCGAAACGAAGTGAGCAGGACGTCGGCTTTGGCCAGTTCCTGTTGCAGGCGGTTTTGTCCGCTGCTTGTCTTGAGGTCAGCCGTCTGCACGTGGATGCCCTGATGCAGCTCATCGTAGGCCTTGCGCTGGTAGTGGCGCATCGGATCGCCGGATGGCGGCTCCAGTTTGACGCAGTGCGCACCCATTTGGCGGCAGCGTTGCAGTGCTGCCGGGCCCGGCAGATTCAGGCTCAGGCTGAGGATGCGGAGGCCTTGAAGCGACTTTGCTGTTTTCATTTTTACGTTGAGTCAATAAATGCGATTGAAATAGCGCCAATGATCTGAGGTCTGTCGATTTTCGCCCTGCCGGCCTGGGCAAAGCGTCTGTGCTGCCACTATACGTTGGTGCCGATCAAGGCCGGCATGCCGTACCACTGCCATGCAGGGGACGCCTGGCGGATTCCCGTATGAGTTCGGCGCTGGAGTCGATAGAATCGCGCCAGCCTTGCAAGGCTCACCCCCCTATGCGAAAAACACCGGCCAACGATGAGTTGATGACGACCCGAGAGGCTGGCGAGGCCTTGGGCGTGGCTGTTCGTACGGTGCAGCTGTGGGTGGAGTCCGGCGTGTTACCGGCATGGCGCACGGCAGGCGGGCACCGGCGCATTGCGCGCAGTGCGGTTGACAAGCTCATGGCGGAACGATCGCAGGTGATTTCACCGCCAGCCGCCAGGAACGAGGCGTCCGCATCGCAGGTCAGCGCACTCCGCTTGCTGGTGATCGGCGACGATGCCGATCTGCCGAATTTTCTCAGCATGGCGGTCGAGGGCTGGGATTTCCCGGTGGAGATCCGGACCGCGGTCAATGGTTTCGAAGGGCTGCTGCGCATCGGGCAGCTTCATCCCGACATGGTGGTCACCGACCTCAACATGACCGGCATGGACGGCTTGCAGATGGTGCGTTCACTCAAGCAGCCGGGTTCCGGTTATGAGGATCTCTGCCTTATCGTTGTCACGGCGCTGAGCAAGGACGATATTGCCGGCCGAGGCGGCTTGCCCGAGGGGACTTGGGTGTTCCGCAAGCCGCTGCCTTTCGCGGAAATCGAAACCATCGCCCGCCGTCTGCAAGCCGCACAGGCGGCAAAAGCCTGACGCCATTTTCAACGGCTGCACGGCCGTTGCTGCCGTGCAGCCGTTCAGGCTTACTGGCCAAAATCCAGCGGCAGACCGACGTAGTTTTCTGCAATGGTGCGAGCGCCCGATTCGCTGTGGATCAGGTAGTCCAGCTCGGCTTCCTGGAACTTCTGTGCAATCTCGCCCTCGTCCGGGAAACGGTGCATCAGGCTGGTGAACCACCAGGAGAAGCGCTCGGCTTTCCAGATGCGCTTGAGGCAGCGCTCGGAATAGCTGTCGATGCCGGCCTCGCTCCTGTCCTGGTAGAACTCGATGATGGCACTGGAGAGGTATTTCACGTCGGTGGCGGCCAGGTTCAGGCCTTTGGCTCCGGTGGGCGGCACGATGTGGCCGGCATCACCGGCCAGGAACATGCGGCCGAAGCGCAGCGGCTCGGTGACGAAGCTGCGCAGGGGGGCGATGCTCTTTTCGATCGAGGGGCCGGTGACCAAGTTGGCGCGGGCTTGCGGGTCGAGGCGCAGTTTCAACTCGTCCCAGAAGGCCTGGTCGGACCACTGCTCCACCTTGTCGCTCAGCGGCACCTGCAGGTAGTAGCGGCTGCGGGTGTGGCTGCGCTGCGAACACAGGGCAAAACCGCGCGGGCTGTTGACGTAAATGAGCTCGTCGTGCACCGGCGGCGTATCCGACAGCACGCCCAGCCAGCCGAAGGGGTAGACCTTCTCGAATTCCTTGATGGCGCTGCGCGGGGCGCTGGCGCGGCAGACGCCATGGAAACCGTCGCAACCGGCGATGAAGTCGCACTCGATCTCGAATTTCTTGCCGTCCTTTTCGTAGGTGACGCGCGGCTTGGCGCTGTCGAAATCGTGCACGGCCACGTTGGCCGCTTCATACACCGTGGTCAGGCCGGCGGCGGCGCGGGCCTCCATCAGGTCCTTGGTCAGTTCGGTCTGGCCATAGACCATGACGTTCTTGCCGCCGGTCAGCTTGTTCATGTCGATGCGGTGGCGCTCGCCCTTGAACAGCAGGTCGAACCCGCCGTGAACCAGGCCTTCCTGGTGCATGCGTTGTCCCACCCCGGCTTCGTCCATCAGGTCGATGCAGACCTGCTCCAGAATGCCGGCGCGGATGCGTGAGAGGACATAGTCGCCGGTCTGGCGCTCGAGGATGACGGCATCGATGCCGGCCTTGTGAAGCAACTGACCGAGCAGCAGGCCGGACGGGCCTGCGCCAATGATGGCGACCTGGGTGCGCATGTGGAACTCCTTGAACAACAGTGCAACAAGCTTAGGTGACACCGGTCAGGAAATCCTCCTTGCTCCAGATCAATTGTGCGATCATCGCCTCCCGTGTGCGATCATCGCGCACCCAATGGGGCTGGTTCGCCGCTGCCGGGAGGCACCGCCCGATGAAAGAAACTCATGATTGCAAAACCCGATCTCATCGAAGGCATGGTCAAGGGCATGGCCGTGCTGGAGAGTTTCGATACCGAGCGCCAGCGGCTCAACGCCACGCTGGCAGCGCAAAAGGCCGGCATCACGCGCGCCGCAGCCCGCCGGCACCTGCTGACGCTGGCCCATCTGGGCTACCTGGAAAGCGACGGTCGCTACTTCTGGCTTTCCAGCAAGGTGCTGCGTTTTTCCGGCAGCTACCTGGCCTCGGCCCGGCTGCCGCGCGTGCTGCAACCCACGCTGGAGCGGCTCGCCGCCCAGACGCACGAGTCCTTTTCCGCCGTCGTGCTCAACGGCGATGAAGTCGTGATCGTGGCGCGCAGCGGCAATATCCGGCAGGGCGGCAGCGACGGGTTGTCCCAGGTCCTGGCCTATGGCCTGCACCTGGGGGCGCGCCTGCCGGTCCATGCCACCTCCACCGGGCGCGTTCTGCTGGCAGCCATGCCGAAGGCCGCCTTCAATGACTGGCTGAAACAGCATCAGCTGGCACGGCTGACGGTGCACACCGTCACCGCGGCACCGCAACTGCGCCGGGTGGTCGAGCAGGTGCGCCGCGATGATTTCTGTCTCAGCAGCGAAGAGCATGAATTGGGGGTGCATGCCCTGGCCGTGCCCTTGCGCAATCTGCAGGGGCAGACCGTGGCGGCACTCAATGTGGTGGCATCGACCGCGCGCTTGGCCCCGGACACCATGCGGCGCGATTTATTGCCCCTGATGCTGGAGGCTGCGCGCGAATTGAGGCTGATCCTTTAGGGCTTCAGAACTTTAGGTAACTTTTGGTCAAAGCTGAAAAATCGCCAATTCGGGTGGCGACCGGTGCGAAACCATTGTCGGGCGTACCGCGCTGGCTAGAATTTGGCCTCTCGTGAGCAGGCTTGGGGCGCCCTGGGCGCCAGCCCCATCGGGGCCGAGATCAAGCCGCGTCCAACGCGCACGCGGTTCGCGCCGGCCCGGGGTCGGTTCACCTTCACTGCACCTGCGGTGCGAATTTCGGGCGGATGTCCTGATATGAAAGGCTTTTATGGAACAGCAGACAGCGGCAGCCGGCAACAGTCAAAAAGCGCCCAGAGCGGCGGATGCGATGACCTCGGTCCGTGAATTTCTGGCCTTCAAGCTGGGCAAGGAAGAGTACGGTGTCGACATTCTGCGTGTGCAGGAAATCCGCTCCTACGAAGAGCCCACCCGCATGGCCAATGCGCCGGATTTCATCAAGGGCGTGATCAACCTGCGTGGTGTGATCGTCCCGATTGTCGACATGCGGCTGAAGTTCAACCTGGATGAGGCCAACTACGACGGTTTCACGGTGGTGATCGTGCTCAATATCGGTCAGCAGGTGGTGGGCATGGTCGTTGACAGCGTGTCGGACGTCATCACGCTGACGCCGCAGCAACTGCGCCCGGTGCCCGAATTTTCCTCTGCCATCGGCAGCGACCACCTGCTGGCGATCGGCTCGCTGGAGGAGCGCATGCTGATTCTGCTCGATATCGAAAAACTGATGAGCAGTGCCGAGATGGGGCTGATGGCCGAAGCCGTGCATTGACCGATTCTGGAGACCCTGATGAACAACTTCAAAATTTCGACACGTCTCAATCTCGGTTTTGCCGTGATCATGGTGGTGTTTCTGCTGCTGGCTGCCGTCACGGCCTGGCGGATCGAGAAAGTTTCCGACGCCTCCGCCCGGATGGAGCAGCAGGTCGAGTTGCTGGCTCTGGCCGGTCTCTGGCAGGGCGATGTCCGGCAGAACTCGGCTCGCTCATTGGCGGTTGGCTATTCCGAAGGCGGCGCCATGCTGGACTTCTTCAAGGAGGCCATGGTGAACACGACGAAGGGCACGACCGAGACCCAGAAGGCGTTCCTGGCCAAGGTCACCGATGAGGCCACGCGCAAACGTGCCGAAAACGTGGGCGAAGTGCGCAAGGCCTGGCTGACTGCGCGCGATCTGGTCAATGCGCTGAAGGCCGCAGGGGAAGAGATCAGTGCTCGTGAGTCGGTGAAAAGCAAATTCGTTCCTGTCACCGATGACTATGTTCGTGCCACGCAGGTGCTGGTTGACGGCCTGGTGGCCGATTCGCATGCCACAGCCAGTGAAATCAAGGAGCTGTTTCATCAGCTCTACCTGTTGGCGGGGCTGATGCTGCTGGCAGTGATGGTTTTTGCAGCGCTGGTCAGCTGGAATCTTTCGCGCAGCATTTCCCGTGGCGTGGAAGCGGCTCGGGCTGCTGCCCACCGTATCGGCGAGGGCGATCTGAGCCAGCGTCTGACGGTTTCCGGCAAGGATGAAATCGGTCAACTGGTGCAGGCGCTTGCAACCATGCAGTCCAACTTGGCCCAGGTGGTCACCCGCGTGCGCCAGGGCAGTGAGTCGGTTGCGACCGCCTCCAGCGAAATCGCCCAGGGCAATTCCGACCTCTCGGCTCGCACAGAGTCCCAGGCCAGCGCCTTGGAAGAAACCGCTGCCAGCATGGAAGAACTCGGCTCCACCGTCAAACAGAACGCCGACAACGCGCGTCAGGCCAACCAGCTGGCCCAAAGCGCGTCTACCGTGGCCGTACAAGGCGGCGAGGTGGTGGCTCAGGTCGTTGACACCATGAAGGGTATCAATGACTCGAGCAAACGGATTGCCGACATCATCAGCGTGATCGACGGCATCGCCTTCCAGACCAACATCCTGGCGCTGAACGCGGCGGTGGAAGCCGCCCGTGCCGGGGAACAGGGCCGCGGTTTTGCCGTGGTCGCCAGCGAAGTCCGTTCGCTGGCGGGCCGCAGTGCCGAAGCCGCCAAGGAAATCAAGACGCTCATCGACGAGAGCGTGCAGCGCGTCGAGCAGGGCAGCGTGCTGGTCGATCAGGCCGGCAGCACCATGACCGAAGTGGTGAGCAGCATCCGCCGGGTGACCGACATCATGGGTGAGATCAGCGCGGCCAGCTCGGAGCAGAGCAGTGGCGTGGCCCAGGTGGGCGAGGCCGTGACACAGATGGACCAGGCCACGCAGCAGAACGCGGCGCTGGTGGAGGAGATGGCGGCGGCGGCTTCCAGCCTGCGGGCCCAGGCGCAGGATCTGGTGCAGACGGTGGCGGTGTTCAAGGTGGGCGGCGGCCTGCAGCAGGCTGGGATGCCGGCTCTGAGCCATGCTACAGCGACGTCCCTGCCTGCGTGAAAACGATGGCGGCTCAGGCTGAGAGGGCCCCCGGTACGTCCGGTCGTAGCAAGGCTTGCCAGCCGCACAGAAGTCGGCCCACCCCGCGCCGCTCCAGGAAGAGGAGGAATGGGGGGCTTTTTGAGTTGTATCAAAACGTTAACTGATCTGATATATCAAGTAAAGTTGCAGGTTTGGGGCCGTCTCTTGGCGGTCAGGCATTTTTCTATACTGGTATGGGTACCACAAGGCGTCCGTACCGATACAACCAGTCGTTGAGCCCGTGCGTACCAATCTTCCTGTCACCCAGCGTGAATATCCTTTTCCGTCCGGTCAGACGGTGGTTTCGATCACCGACCTGAAAGGCCGCATCACCTATTGCAATGAGGTGTTCATTCAGCTCAGCGGTTTTTCCAAAGAGGAACTGCTGGGCCAGCCGCACAATCTGGTGCGTCATCCGGACGTGCCGGAAGAGGCATTCCGTGACCTGTGGGCGACGCTGGAGCAGGGCCTGCCCTGGACTGGCCTGGTCAAGAACCGGCGCAAGGATGGCGACCATTACTGGGTGGTGGCGAATGCCACGCCGCTGATGGAGGGCGACCGGCCGGTGGCCTATCTGTCGGTGCGCACCGAACCCACGCGCGAGCAGATCGAAGCGGCCGAAGGCCTGTACGCCGTCATGCGGGCAGAAGCGCAGGCCGGCCGGCTGGTGTATCGCCTGCGCCATGGCGCGCTGTACCGCGATACCTGGACGGGACGTCTGGCGCGCCTGCTGCGGCCCACGGCTGAAGCCCAGACCGTGACCATGGCGCTCGTGCTGGCCATGCTGGGCATGGGCACCGGCGTGCTGGCCGCCGGCGGCTGGGACTCGGCCTCGCCGGCCACGCTTATCGGCGGCTTCGCGCTAATGGCCGTGCTGTCCCTGCTGGGCGCCTGGCGCCTGCATGCCCTGACCATCAGCCCGCTGCAGCGCCTGCTCGGTTTTGCCAACCGCATGGCCGCAGGCGACCTGACCCGCACGCTGGACAGCCAGAACGGCGGCACCATTGGCCGGCTGGAGCGCGCCCTGAACCAGCTCAACGTCAATGTCCGTTCCATCGTCAGCGATGCCCGTACCGAAGTGGACCGCATGGGCAGCGAGACGCATGGCCTGGCCAACGGCAACCGCGAATTGTCCGAGCGCACCCAGTCCCAGGGCGCGCGGCTGGAGGAAACGGCAGCTTCGATGGAGCAGATCAGCGGCAACGTCAAGCAGACCGCCGAGGCGGCCCGTCAGGCGGCGAGCCTGGCGGTGCAGGCGACCGGCGTCACCGAACGCAGCGGCCAGGCGGTGCAGGAAGTAACGCAGAACATGCAGGCGATCAACGAATCGTCCAGCCGCATCGGCGAAATCGTGCAGGTGATCGACAGCATCGCCTTCCAGACCAACCTGCTGGCACTCAACGCCGCGGTGGAAGCCGCCCGTGCTGGCGAGCAGGGGCGCGGCTTTGCGGTGGTGGCGGCCGAAGTGCGCCAACTGGCCACGCGCAGTTCGGGCGCGGCACGCGAAATTGCGCAGCTGATCCAGGAGTCTTCTGCCAAGGTGGTGGCCGGCACCAAGCTCAGCGACAACGCCCGCCGCACCATGGAAGAGGCGGTTGCGGCGGCGCGCCAGGTCAATGCCTTGATCGCCGAGATCCACACGGCGGTGGATGAGCAGCACCTGGGCATCGAGCAGGTCAACGAGGCCATGGTGCACATGGATGAGATGACCCAGCAGAACAACCAGCTGGTCCATGACCTGGCCCGTTCAGGTGTCGCGCTGGAGCAGCAGGCGAGCGGCGTGGCCGATGCCATGCGCGTGTTCCGTCTCAGTCAGGCTGATGTCCTGCACACGCAGGATGCCGTGGCCCTGCGGCGCGAGATGAAACAGCTGGCCAGCGTGCCGGCCCGCGCCGCACTCACGGTGGAGCGGTGAGCGACCCGCAGCTCGATTTCGGATTCGAGGGGCCGGTGGTGCCGCTGGCGCCCACGGCCAAAGGCAAGGCGCGCACCAAGAAGAGTGCTCCTCGACCGGTTATTCCCGTCCCCGCACCGCTTGCGGACGCTGCGAGCCCGGAAGCCCTGGCACGCCAGCTGGAAAGCCATCCCGATTTCCGCGTGCTGCGCCGACTGCAGCCCTGCCTGCAATTTGAACCGGCACAAGGCGCGGTGCGTCATGTCGTGTTGCTCGACACCGAAACCACCGGGCTCGATGCCAGCCGCGAGAAGATCATCGAACTGGCCTTGCTGCGCGTCGAGGTCGATGCCGGGACCGGCCGGCCTTGCGGTGCCGTGCAGGTGTACGACGGGCTGGAAGACCCGGGCATGCCGATCTCGGACGAGATCGCGGCATTGACCGGCATCAGCAACGACATGGTGCGCGGCCAGCGGCTCGACGAAGCGCGTGTGGCGGAGCTGCTGGCGGGTGCCGACCTGATCATCGCCCACAACGCCGCCTTCGATCGCCCCTTTGTCGAAGCGCGCCTGCCGGTCTTCGAGCAACTGCCCTGGGCCTGTTCGTTTGCCGACATCGACTGGAAGAGCGAAGGCCAGTCTTCGGCCAAGCTGGAAAGTCTGGCACTTTCAAATGGCTGGTTCTACGACGCCCACCGCGCCGAAATGGATTGCCATGCCTTGCTCGCCGTGCTGGGGCAGACCTTGCCGCAGGCGCAGCAAACCGGCCTGGCTCGCCTGCTGCTGGCGGGCACGCAGACGGCCTATCGGCTGCAGGCCACCGCGGCACCGTTCGAGGCCAAGGATCTGCTCAAGGCGCGCGGTTATCGCTGGAACGCCGAGCAGCGTGTCTGGCACACCCGGCTGGCGGACGAGGCGGCCCTGCAGGGCGAGTGCGAGTGGCTGCGCTCGACGGTCTATGGCGGCCGCTCGGCACGCGTGCAACTGGAGAAGCTGCACGCCGGCGTCAAGTACTCGGCGCGCGGCGGCGAGTTCTCGCAACTGCAGATCTAGCGCCTGCTTCGAGCCGGCCCCGTTGCCGGGTGGCGTCTCAGCCTGCCGCCTCGACCTGGCCTGAGAGTTCCAGCCAGCGCTCTTCCAGCGTGTCCAGCTCGTTTTGTACCTGTTGCAGCTGCAACCCCAGCTCGGTGATTTCGGCCACGCTGGGGTGACCTGCCAGCTTGGCTTCGAGCGCCGTTTTCTGCTGGTTGAGCTCCGCCAGGCGGGCTTCCGCTTTTTCCAGTTCGCGCCTGAGCTGGCGCGTGCGGTTGTCCTCCCGCGCCGGCTTGGCGACCGGTGCCGGGGTGGCCGGCTTGGCGCTGGCCGCCGCGGCGGCCTCCTTGGCGGATTCCTTGATGGCCTCGCGCTGGCGTTTGGCTTCGTCCAGCAGGTAGCGCTGGTAGTCGTCCAGATCGCCGTCGAAGGGATCGACGCCGCCGTGCGACACCAGCCAGAACTCGTCGCACACCGTGCGCAGCAGCGCGCGGTCGTGGCTGACCAGCATCACCGTGCCTTCGAACTCGTTGAGCGCCATGCCCAGCGCTTCGCGCGTGGCCAGATCCAGGTGGTTGGTCGGCTCGTCGAGCAGCAGCAGGTTGGGGCGCTGCCACACCAGCATGCACAGCACCAGGCGCGCCTTTTCGCCGCCGCTCATGCTGCCTACGGTCTGCTTGACCTGGTCGCCGGTGAAGTTGAAGCTGCCCAGAAAGCTGCGCAGGTCCTGCTCGCGCGTGGGCTGGCCGCTGAGCTGGCCGCGCGCGGTGGTGTCCTTGACCAACCGGATCATGTGTTCCAGCGGCGTGTCCTGCGGGCGCAGCACGTCGAGTTCCTGCTGGGCGAAGTAGCCGATCGCCAGGCCCTTGCCTTCGGTGATCTCGCCGCTGATCGGTGCCAGCGCGCGCGCGATGGTCTTGACCACGGTGGACTTGCCCTGGCCGTTGGCGCCCAGGATGCCGATGCGCTGGCCGGCCAGCACCGACTTGCTGACGTTCTTCACGATGACCGTGGGCGGCGTGCCGGCCGGGGCATCGTCCGGCGGCGGGTAACCGAAGCTCACGTTCTGCATGGCCAGCATGGGGTTGGGCAGGTTGGCCGGCTCCTTGAACTCGAAGGTGAAATCGGCCTCGGCCAACAGCGGCGCAATGCGCTCCATGCGGCCCAGCGCCTTGACCCGGCTCTGCGCCTGCTTGGCCTTGCTGGCCTTGGCCTTGAAGCGGTCGATGAACTTCTGCAGGTGGGCGATCTTTTCCTGTTGCTTGGCGTAGGAGGCCTGCTGCAGCTCCATCTGCTCGGCACGCATGTCCTCGAACTTGCTGTAGTTGCCGCCATAGCGGTTGAGCTTGGCGTTCTCGATGTGCACCGTGACCTGGGTCACGGCGTCAAGGAATTCGCGGTCGTGGCTGATGACGATCATCGTGCCCTGGTAGCGCTGCAGCCAGGCCTCCAGCCAGACCAGGGCGTCCAGGTCCAGGTGGTTGGTGGGTTCGTCCAGCAGCAGCAGGTCGGACGGGCACATCAGCGCGCGCGCCAGTTGCAGGCGCATGCGCCAGCCGCCGGAGAAGCTGTTGACCGGCTTGTCGAGTTCGGTGGTCTTGAAGCCCAGGCCGAGGATCAGCGCCTGGGCACGGGCCGGGGCGTCGTGGGCGCCGGCGTCGTGCAGCTCCATGTAGGCATGGGCCATGCGCTCGCCGTCTTCGGTGGCTTCGGAGGCCTGCACCTCGGCCTGCGCGGCCGCCAGCCGCGTGTCGCCGGCGATTACGAAGTCGGTGGCGCTCTCGGCGGTTTCCGGCATGTCCTGTGCCACCTGGGCCAGGCGCCACTGGGCGGGGATGTAGTAGTCGCCGCTGTCTTCGTGCAGCGTGCCGTTGAGCAGCGCAAACAGCGTTGATTTGCCGGCGCCGTTGCGCCCGACCAGACCGACTTTTTCGCCGGGGTTGATGGTCACGGAGGCGCCATCGAGCAACACCCTGGCGCCGCGGCGCAGGGTGACATTTTTCAGTGTGATCATTGTTTCAGTAGGGACTCTTGCGTGACCAGCAATACCTGGTCATCGCCAGCGCTGGTTTCCAGCCACACCACTTCCAGCATCGGAAAGGCGGCTTCAAAGTGGTCGCGTTCGTTGCCGATCTCCAGCACCAGCACGGCCTGTTCGTTCATGTGGGCCGGCGCCTTTTGCAGCAGTTGACGGATGAAGTCCATGCCGTCGGCGCCGCCGGCCAGTGCCAGTTCAGGCTCGGCGCGGTACTCGGCCGGCAGGGCGGCCATGCTTTGCGCGTTGACGTAGGGCGGGTTGCACAGAATCAGGTCGTAGGGGCCGCGGACATTGGCGAGCCCATCGGACTGCAGCAGCGTGATGCGGTCTTCCAGCCCATGCTTCTCGACATTCATGCGCGCCACCGCCAGCGCATCCAGCGAGAGGTCTGCGCCGTCCACCGTCACGTCCGGGTAGGCCAGGGCCGCCAGCACGGCCAGGCTGCCGTTGCCGGTGCATAGATCCAGAACCTTCTTCGTGTGCTCGCCCAGCCAGGGGTCGATGCTGCCATCGGCCAGCAGTTCGGCGATGAAGGAGCGCGGCACGATGGCGCGCTCGTCCACGTAGAACGGCACGCCTTGCAGCCAGGCCTCGTGCGTCAGGTAGGCGGCGGGCTTGCGCGTGCTGATGCGCGCTTCCAAAAGTGTAGCTACCCGCGCTTGATCGGCGGGGGCTACGGGCCGATTTGCCACGGAATCCAGGTCGTCCAGCGGCAGCCCGAGCTGCCACAGCACCAGCCAGGTGGCTTCGTCGAAGGCATTGTTCGTGCCGTGGCCGAAAGCAACGCCAGCGTCGGTGAGTTGTTTGGCGCCGGCGACGACCAGTTCGATGACCGTCGGCTGCCCAGTTTGTGTCTGTGTCATGCGACCAGCTTTTCCAGCACGCGCCGGTAGATGTTCTTCAGCGGCTCGATGTCGGCCACCGGAATGTGCTCGTCGATCTTGTGGATGGTGGCATTGGTCGGCCCGAGCTCGATCACCTGGGGGCAGATCTGGGCGATGAAGCGGCCATCGCTGGTGCCGCCGCTGGTGGAGAGCTCGGTCTCGATGCCGGTTTCCTCGCGGATGGCCTCGCGCACTGCGTTGACCAGGGTGCCGGGCGTGGTGAGGAAGGGCAGGCCGCCGATGGTCCAGGCCAGTTCGTATTCGAGGTCGTGCCGGTCGAGCACGGCGCTCAGGCGCTGCTGCAAACTCTCGGGCGTGGACTCGGTGGAAAAACGGAAATTGAAATCGACCACCAGCGTGCCGGGGATCACGTTGCTGGCGCCGGTGCCGCCATGGATGTTGCTGACCTGCCAGCTGGTGGGCGGAAAGAAGTCGTTGCCGCGGTCCCATTCGATGCTCGCCAGCTCGGCCATGGCCGGGGCGAACAGGTGGATCGGGTTCTTCGCCAGCTGCGGGTAGGCGATGTGGCCCTGCAGCCCCTTGACGGTGAGCTTGCCGCTCATGGTGCCGCGCCGGCCGTTCTTGATCATGTCGCCGGTGCGCTGCACCGAGGTCGGCTCGCCGACGATGCAGAAGTCCAGCGTTTCACCGCGCTTTTGCAGTTCGCGGCACACCATCACCGTGCCATCGACGGCCGGGCCTTCCTCGTCGCTGGTCAGCAGCAGGGCGATGTTGAGATGGGCCTGCGGCCGGACGGCGAGAAATTCCTCGATTGCGACCACGAAGGCGGCGAGCGAGGTCTTCATGTCGCTGGCGCCGCGACCAAACAGTTTGCCGTCGCGGTGGGTCGGGGCGAACGGGTCGCTCGTCCACTGCGCCACCGGACCGGTCGGTACGACATCGGTGTGGCCGGCGAATGCTATTGTTTTAGGAGCGTCTTGCGCAGCTTTCGTATGGGTTGCAGCCCGTTTTGCCCATAAATTGGTGACACGGAAATCGGCCGGGCCGCTCTCCAGGGTCTCGCAGACAAAGCCCAGCGGCTGCAGGCGCGCGGCAATGAGCGCCTGGCAGCCGGCATCCGTCGGCGTGATGGAGGGCAGCGAGATCAGCTGTTCGGTCAGTTGCAGGGTACGGGTCATGGCGGCAGGAAACTCTCAGGCGCAGTGCGCCTCAATGCTTCACATCCAGGGTGATTTCGGTGAACGACGGCTGGTCGTCGAGGTCTTCGGCCGGCGCCTGCGGCTGGGCCGTCTTGCTGAAGTCGTTTTGCAGCCGCCACATCAGGTTGGTGGGCGAGTCGGAGTTGGCCAGGCCTTCCTTGCGGTCGACAATGCCCTCCGCGATCAGGCGTGCGATGTCCTGCTCGAAGTTCTGCGAGCCTTCGGCCATGGCTTTTTCCAGCGCTTCCTTGACGGCGGAGAAGTCGCCTTTCTCGATCAGCTCCGACACCAGCTTGGTGTTGAGCATGACCTCGACCGCCGGCGTGCGCCCACCGGCGGTGGTGCGCAGCAGGCGCTGCGAGACGATGGCCTTGAGCGCGCTGGACAGGTCGCCCAGCATGGCCTGGCGCACTTCCACCGGGTAGAAGCTCAGGATGCGGTTGAGCGCCTGGTAGCTGTTGTTGGCGTGCATGGTGGCCAGGCACAGGTGGCCGGACTGCGCGTAGGCGATGGCCGCCGACATGGTCTCGCGGTCGCGGATCTCGCCGATCAGGATCACGTCCGGCGCCTGGCGCAGCGCGTTCTGCAGCGCCACGCCCAGCGAGGCAGTGTCGGAGCCGATCTCGCGCTGGTTGACCACCGAGCGCTTGTTCTTGAACAGGAACTCGATCGGGTCCTCGATGGTCAGGATGTGGCCGGAGGCGTTCTCGTTGCGGTGGTCGATCATCGAGGCCAGCGAGGTGCTCTTGCCCATGCCGGTGGCGCCCACCATCAGCAGCAGGCCGCGCTTTTCCATGATCAGGTCGGCCAGGATGGGCGGCAACGACAGCGAAGCCAGCGGCGGTACCTCGTTGGCGATGAAACGGATCACCGCCGCCACCGAACCGCGCTGGCGCATGGCGCTCAGGCGGAAACGCCCCACGCCGGCGAGCGGAAAACCCATGTTGAGTTCACCCGTGCGGTCGAGTTCGCTCAGGCGTTCGGCCGGCAGCAGCTCGGCGAGCAGGCTGCGCGGCGCCTCGGGCGTCAGCGGCTGGCTGTTGATCGGCACGCACTGGCCGTTGATACGGATGAGCGCCGGCGCGAACGCCGAGAGGTAGACGTCCGAAGCCTTCTTCTCGGCCATCAGCCGCAGGATCCGCTCCATGGTGCCCATCGTCGTGCTCATGTTGTCAATCTCCCTTGAACCCTAGCCGACCGCAGATCCAGACGCGCGCACAAGCCCCAACCGGGAAACGCCATGGAACCGGCTCCGCCGGTCCACTGGCGTTGCCCCCTGCAGGGGGAGGAGGAGCGACACGAAGTGCGCGCAGCCTGGAGGTGTTCCATCAATCCCTCAGCAAGTCGTTCAGGCTGGTGGTGGAGCGCGTCTTGGCGTCCACCTTCTTCACGATGATGGCGGCGTACAGGTTGTAACGGCCATTGTCCTTGGGCAGACTGCCGGAGATCACCACCGAGCCCGCCGGCACGCGGCCGTAGTGGGTTTCGCCGGTGGCACGGTCATAGATCGGGGTGCTCTGGCCGATGTACACGCCCATGGAGATCACCGAGTTCTCTTCCACGATCACGCCTTCGACGATCTCGGAACGTGCACCGATGAAGCAGTTGTCTTCGATGATGGTCGGGTTGGCTTGCAGCGGCTCGAGCACGCCGCCCAGGCCGACGCCGCCGGACAGATGCACGTTCTTGCCGACCTGCGCGCAGGAACCGACGGTGGCCCAGGTGTCGACCATGGTGCCTTCATCGACGTAGGCACCGATGTTGACGTAGGACGGCATCAGGATGGCGCCCTTGGCAATGAAGCTGCCGCGGCGCGCCACGGCCGGCGGCACCACGCGCACGCCGCTGGCTTTCATCTCTTCTTCGGTCAGGTGGGCGAACTTGGTCTGCACCTTGTCGTAGAAGCCGAGATCGCCGGCCTTGATGACTTCGTTGTCCTTCAGACGGAAAGACAGCAGCACGGCTTTCTTGATCCACTGGTGCACCGTCCACTGGCCCACGCCTTGGCGGGTGGCCACGCGCAGGCGGCCGCCGTTGAGTTCGGTGATGACATGCTCGACCGCATCGGCCACTTCCTTCGGGGCGGACTTCGGCGAAATGTTGGCGCGGTCTTCCCACGCGGCGTCGATGATCTGTTGCAGTTGTTGGCTCAT
>ERZ1292640.274-Hain-H43-02um-R1-274-length-41716-cov-11_pt1 | contig 41716 bp, 44 predicted proteins | sample MGYA00564404_ERZ1292640 | MGnify/ENA primary metagenome ERZ1292640 (study PRJEB36523, sample SAMEA6512636) | groundwater metagenome | collected 2019-01-08 | study: AquaDiva: Metagenomics assemblies of 32 groundwater samples | reverse complement strand
AGTTTTGCCACGCAGGGGCAAAACCAGCGTTCCCGAGAAAATACAGACAAGACAGGAGCGTTAACACTAACTTTGTTCTACAAGAATTAGTTTACGAAGTTGATCTGAATAATATCCTGCTGTGAGAGAATCCAGAGAAGCTGTCAGCTCCTCAAGCTTTAACTGTTTATCGAATCGCTTGCTTCTATCTTCAATAGCTAGATTATCCAACTCAGCTTTTATTCTTAAGCGTTCAAAATAAAGCTTATTTACTTGATCCAAGATATCTTCACGCAATTCCACCATAAGCTTCGAACGCACATCAATACTTGCCTGCGCGTCATTCCAAACTAATTCGCTTAAATCCCAACTTAAAGAAACACCCCAATCAACAGTATCTTTCCCTCGCCGCAGAACATCATCATCAGTTTTAGTCGTTGAGCCGCCTTCCCAATGCCATAAATCGGTTGAGTTACGGTCTAAGCCTACGCTAATCTGAGGCAATAAAGCTTTTTTGGCCGCGCCTTTTCTCCATTGAGTTATTTTTTCCGGGCTTACTTCGGCATATTTTATTGCTGCCTCCTGCACATCTCTTATTTTAGGCTCATCTTTAAGATACCCTTCTAAAAAACTATTTCGGGTAAAATTTTGGCCGTCTTTCTTATCTGCTTTAAATATCCCCCTATCTGACGTAACATAAATATTTCCATTATAATCAAGCGTAAAATAATTCAATTTTCCTGCTGCCAACCCGAAAGAAACCTCTTCCCAGCGCTCATTTTTATAAAGAAAAACTCCTGATTGGCTAAGCGCAAAAATCTGTGAATTATCCGCTAAACAAAGCATCAAGACATCCCGGTTTAATAAACCGTATTCAGATAACTTTTTCCAGCTTTTTCCCTGATCTGTACTTTCATAAACTCCTTTAGCGCTTGATAAATATACTAAGTTTAGATTATTAATCCCTGTTTTTACAAAACGAATATCCGAATACTTTTCCAAGGCATCTTCATCCTGAACATCGCAGCTAATCTCATTATTCCCCCGGGAATAGCTTAAATAGATCCTTTCCCAGCTTTTACCGGTATCGGTTGATTTAAATATCCCGTTTGTCGCGGCTAAATAGATAATTGAATCTTGCTTAACAACAAAATCAAGGTTAAGTATAGCGTTACTGTCGATTTCTCCCTTCTCTTTGCTCCAGCTTCTTGCCTTATCCCTGCTTATAAACAGGCCTGCTTTTGTCCCAGCGAACACAACAAGCTGATTACCGATAACCGCCGTGCATTGATTCTCAAAGCTATTCTTACCCCGAAAAATCCTTTCCCAGCGGCTACCCAAATCATGACTGCGGTATAAACCATTATCTGTGGCAGCATAAATTATATTGGGATTAACCCTATCTTGCGATAAACAATTGATATTACGCAACCCGCTTCTTATGGCCAATACGCTACGCCAACTTTTTCCTCCGTCTTCACTTTTTAATACGTTTCCGAAAATCCCGGCAAAAATAATTTTACTATTTTGCGGATTAATCAATACCACTTGAGCATTATGATTTCCGCCGCTTATATCTTCCCAATTCAAATCACCTGCCTCAAGGACACCTACCATTAACCCTAACAAAATCACTGCCACAACAATAACTCTTTTGTGCATTTTAACACCTCCTGATACAATAGACGCAGAAGGTGGAAAAATCTAACTAAAAAATAAAAGGGGACGGTTCCCTTCTTAATTTTTCAACCCAGAAGAGAACCGTCCCCTTTATTTACCCTTATAACTATTTTTCAGAAACTTCTGATTCCTTACTCAACTCCTCATTTACTATTTTGATGTATTTATCCGGATCGGCTTTAAAAGAGCTGATGCATCCTGCGCAACAAAAATTATAAACTTTGTCCTGATATTCATAGGTTACCCTCAACTTCTCATCAATCTTCTCGCCGGATACCGGACAAATTTTATTTCCCACATTCACAACTTCCCCAGAAACAGCAACAGCCACATTAGTCTCAGCCACTTGTTCATCCGCCGGATATTCAGCTTGAGCAAAAGACAAACCACCTACCCCAAAGATAACTACTGCATAAATCAATACTATAAACAAGCTCCTTAACATCACTTCCTCCTTTTTTTAAACCTTTTGTTTAGCCAATCTTTTTTCTTCGCGCCATGAATAAAGCGTCGGCACAATAAACCAAGTGATCATCTCAATAGTCATCCCGCCTAATGAAGGAATTGCCATCGGCTGCATTACCTCTGCGCCAGTGCCTTTTAAAAACATAATCGGTACAAGCGCAGCAATCGTAGTAATCGTAGTCAAAAATGCCGGCCTAATCCTACCCAGCCCCGCATACACCGTTGCTTCAATAATATCCTGACGAGTCTTAATCTTACCGCGACGTTCTCTAAAAACATCATCCAAATAAGTAGTAATTAATATGCCATCGTCAACCGCTATACCAAACAAAGCGATAAAACCAACCCAAACCGCAACCGAAAAGTTAAATCCCGAGAAAGCCAAAAGCCAGACGCCGCCTGCCAAAGTTACCGGAACCGCGGTAAAGATAAATGCAGATTTAATAACCGAACGAAAACACATATAGATCAGCATAAAATTAATTAAAAGGCTAATCGGAAGCAATATGGCAATCTTATTCTTGGCGCGCACCTGATTTTCAAACTGGCCTGACCATTGAATAAAATATCCCGGCGGAAGTTTTACTTTTTGATTCACAATCTTAGAAGCCTCCTCCACAAAACCGATCATATCGCGCCCAGAGCGCACATTCATTAAAACGTAGGCGCGCAGGAGACCGTTTTCAGAATTAATCATCGCCGGACCGGTAACAAAATATATATCCACTAACTGGCTAATCGGAATCTGCGCTCCATCCTTAGTAGAAACTAAAACCCGCCTAAGCGCGTCGATATTGTCTCGCAGCTCTCTAGCATAACGTATACGCACAGGATATCTTTCTCTTCCTTCCACAGTCGTAGTTAAATTTTCTCCACCGATCGCCATTTCAATTACATCCTGAACATCCCGGACAGATATGCCATAACGGGCAATCTGCTCTCTTTTTATCTTAAACTCAATATAAGGTTTACCCACAATTTTTTCCGAATACAAATCTACTGCTCCGGGTACCTCTTTAACCACCTTTTCAATTTGTGTAGCAATATCTTCTATTCTTTGCAAATCCGGGCCAAACACTTTAACCCCTACCGAGGTCCTAATCCCCGTTGCCAACATATCAATACGATTAATTATAGGCTGAGTCCAAATATTGGAAACACCAGGCAATTGCAAAGCCGCATCCATTTGACGGATAAGCTTTTCCCGGGTCAGCCCCTTCCTCCACTGATTTTTTGGTTTTAGAGTAATAATAGTTTCAAACATCTCAATCGGCGCCGGATCAGTTGCGGTTTCCGCGCGTCCGACTTTACCTACCACAATTTCTACTTCCGGGAAAGACTTAATAATCTTATCCTGAATCTGAATTACGCGAACAGCTTCAGTTAAGGATGTTGACGGCCGCATAACCGGCATAAACAAAACAGTGCCTTCATCAAAAACCGGCATAAACTCACGTCCGATACGCGGGCTAATCCAAAACCACCCTACACTCAAAATAATAATTAAAATTAAACCTAACCCGGATTTAATTTTCTTAGGTAAAATAAAAATAAAAATCGAAACAATAATGAATAAGAAAATTAATAATGAAATGATATTCTTGGGCAGCATAAACGTCAGGCTACTGATAAGAACAACCGCAGGAATTATGAGGAAAGCTGTACGATGGCTTAAGCACCAACGTAAAATCTTCTCATAATGGTAGTGTAAAGCCCTAACTAAAGGGTTCTCTTCCGGAGGCCGCAACCTGCCTTTCAAAAAAAGCATACATAAAACCGGGATAAGTGTTAAGGCAACGGTTATTGAGGCAAGCAAAGTAAGCGATTTAGTCCAGGCCAAAGGCTTAAAAAGTTTACCTTCTTGGGCCTCTAAAGCAAAAACTGCCAAAAACGACACGACCGTAGTGAGCACCGCGGTTAATACTGCCGAACCCACTTCACTGGCCGCGCCAAAAACTACATCCAAACGAGTTTTAATGCCCTTTTTAATATCCTCAGCATGGATTATCAGGTGGCGATAGGCATTCTCTGTCATAATAATTGCCATATCCACCAATGTTCCAATGGCAATAGCAATACCGGAAAGAGACATGATATTAGCGTCGATCTTAAGATAATACATCGCGATATAAGCCATCAATACTGAGAAAGGCAAGGCCAAACAAATCATTATCCCTGCCCAGATATGCGCCAGGAAAGGAACAACTATCGCCATAGTAATAATAAGTTCCAAGATTAAGGCTTCACGTAAGGTGCCGATAGTGCGATGAATAAGTTCGGTGCGGTCATAAAAAGGAACGATTCTTACTCCGGCAGGTAAACCTTTTTCCAGTTCTTTTATGGCGGCCTTTACTCTATGAATTACCTGCATCGCATTCTCGCCATAACGCATGATTACCACACCACCAACTGCCTCATGCCCATCCTTATCCAGCGCGCCTCGGCGAAATTCCGGGCCCAGCCCAACAGTAGCGATATTTCTTACATATATCGGCGTGCCGTTAATTTCCCCCACCACGATATTCTCAATATCTCCCAGAGATTTTATAAATCCCAAACCACGGATGATATATTCCATGGCATTGTTTTCAATAACTTTAGCGCCGACATCAATATTAGATTTTTTTACCGCATCCATTACTTGGCCTAAATGGATATTGAAACCGAGCATCTTATTGGGATCGATATCAATCTGGTACTGCTTAACAAAACCTCCCACAGAAGCTACTTCAGAAACGCCGTCCACAGAATTAAGCTGATAGCGGATAAACCAATCTTGCAGAGACCTCAATTTATCAATACTGTAGCCCTTACCTTCAACTGTATACCAAAAAACCTGGCCCAAACCGGTAGCGTCCGGCCCTAGAACCGGAACAACACCCTGAGGCAGGCGCCCTGCGGCAAGATTTAATTTTTCCAAAACCCTGGAACGCGCCCAATAATAATCAACATTGTCTTTAAAAATAAGGTAAACCTCGGAGAAACCGAATGCCGAAGATGCCCGAATAGTTTTTACTCCCGGTACCCCGCGCAATGATGCCGAAAGCGAATAGGTAATCTGGTCTTCCACATCTTTAGCCGAACGCCCCGGCCATTCTGTATAGACAATTACCTGTTTCTCGCCGATATCAGGAATAGCATCTACCGGAATATTGCTAATTGCCCAAGCGCCCCAAAGAAATAACGCAATGTAGACCACAAAAACCACAAAAGGCGTTCTTAAACAATAACTTATTAATTTATTAATCATCGTTGATTGTTATTTAAATCCCTCTAATGCTTATGCTCTGTCTTAATCTCGGATTTCTCTTCTTGTTTTATCTCAGTTGCGCCTGCCCATAAAGATGACATGCCGCCGGTAAGCTGGCTTTGAGAATCAATCAAAAAATTACCGGTTGTCACTACGATATCGTTTTCCTTTAAACCATTGATCACCGGAAAAAATTTAATCTCCTGGCTATCAACTACAGCAATGGCCTCTTGACCTACTTCTATTTCCTGAGCCCTGAATTGGCCTTTACCTAAATCTAAATAAACTATTTTTCTTAGTCCCGTATCCAGAACCGCCTCAGTTGAAACAGCAAGTCTATCTCCTAAATCAACATGGATAATGGCGTCTGCATACATATTAGGCTTTAATTTCCCCTGCGGGTTATCAATTTGCACCCGCGCACGCACGCTTCGGGTATCCATATTCAAAACAGGATCCACAGCTACAATCTTACCGCTAAATTCTTCTGACGGATAAGCAATCGCCGTTACTACGACATGATCGCCTACTTTAATCGAGCCTAAATCATATTCATAGATAGTCAGATATGCCCAAACATAGGGAGTCAACTCATCCGATAACAACAAAGAACGGTCGGATGCGGTTTTAGTCTTTAATTCTTCGATTTGTTGATCCACAAGGCCCATAAGCTTAAGCTTAAGCGTACTAGCGATAACCATACCTTCTAAGCGCTGGTTAATTTCCGGATCCTGGCTTGCGGTTAGATCTTTTTTAGTTTTATACGCCTGGATAAACTCTGCCTGGGCCTTGTAAAGGTCAGGATCATAAGCGATTTTTGCCACAGTACGGATCATCCGCATTAAGGGCCTGGTTATCACGGTTTCGGTTTTGACTCCGATTAACTCTTGTTGAGCCTGACTTATCTTAACCAGCGCCGCGGACTGTACGGAATCTCCCCCGGCCTCATCATAAACAGCAATATAATCCATCCCCATGGAATCTTTCATAAAAGTTGGTGAAGTTATGCTGGGGTTCATCGGGTTGCGGTAGTAAAGCACCTTTTTATCTTTTTGATCCTTGGCTAAACAAATAACCGCGCCTAAAAATAAAATCCCGAGTACAATGATAAGCTTACGCATCATATTCTTCATCCCTTCACCTCGCTTAAATTTACCCCTACAGTCCGCTCTAAATCAGCAAAATTCATGTAACAGGCGACTAATGCGCTATAATAATTAATTTTTGTCTCTACCAGCATCCGTTCACTGTCTAAAAGCATCATAATATCTCCCTTATTCGACAAATATGATGCGCGCGATACCTCAATAGAACTTTCTATTAACGGAATTTGAATATTTTTATATAAATTAATTTTATTTTGCGCAATTTTTACTTTTGTGGCCAAATCCTTTACTTCAGCCATTGCTCGATTTTTCATAGCCAAATAAGCTCCTTGAGCCTCCTCTAAATTAGCAATTGCTTCTTTTACTTCATAACGCTGCTTAGTCCAAAACCATAAGGGAACGCTAAATGCCAACATTAAATCCCAAGGCCCGATTGTCCCAGTAGTAATACCGCGCATTACGATTCCGGTCATAATATCCGGTAAAAAACTTCTTTTCGCTAAGCTCTTAGCATATTTATTCTTTTCTATTGCATAAGAAAAAATTAATAATTCCGGCTGATTTTCAAATGTATACCGATACAACGAATCTAAATCAAGAATAGCAGAAAAACCTTCTTTTAATTCAGGAATGCCCATAGCAACATCCGCTTTCCTGTTTAGTAATAGATTTAGCTTTATTTCAATCGCAGCTTTCTCTTCTTTTAAATTAGAAATATCATTCCTCAATTGAGTTATTTCAAGATTTATCTTAAAAAGGTCCTCTTGCCGTGTTTCTCCCACAGTATAACTGACTTCGGCAATCTCAATTATCTCTTTTAAAAATACCAAACTGACTTGATTCAACTCTGTTTTTTTATAGTTCATAAATAAATCATAGTAAGCCTGTTTAACCTCATTTATGATCTGCAGTTCTTTGTTTCTATATTCTCCGGCAAACATCTGCGATTCAACTAAGGCGATTTTACCTTTTAAGGATAATTTTCCAAAGGCGGGAATCGCCTGATTTATGGAAAACATTCTATCTTCAGACATCGTCTTATTCAATTGAAACGGGCTTCCCGGAATTTTTTCAAATGTGAAACCTATTGACGGGTCTTCGAAAGATTTTGCCTGCGGAATCCTGGCTTTAGCTGCTTCCCAACGTTTCCTGGCTGCTAAAATATCAGGATTATTTTCTCTTGCCTCTTTTACCAGCGGCTCAAGTAAAAGTATCTCCTGAGAAAAAGAAAAGCCATAATTTAGGATAAACACATTCACTAAAATTATGGCGATAATTTTTCTTAACATTTTTAAACTATTTTCCTAGAACATGTTAATAACAAGATCCAGCGCAATATCCGCCTGTTTTGCTGCGGCGATATTTACCCTCGGCGATAAAGCCGGCTTCAGGCTGATGTCAGATTTCAAATCCCCAACCATAATTAAATTCTTACTTATTTTATTCACCCTGATATCATCACTTGAGCCGATACCCCCTACTCCGGATACGGCCACCACAAATTTATCTAAATTAAGCAACTCTTCAACCAGCATGCTTTTACTCTCAGCCCAATCAAGGCATTCTATCACAATTTGACAATCGCCGAATAATTCTTTCACATTATCCTTAGCTATCTTTTTATCGATCAGTAAAAGCTCTAGATCCGGATTTACCCTCAGCAAATTTGCTTTAAGCGCCTCGGTTTTTTTCATCCCGACCTGATCTAAAAAATAAAATTGCCGATCCAAATTCGGTTCCGTGACAACATCAAAATCTACGATCGTTAATCTCTTAAATCCAACCCTTACCAGATTCAAAGCGCAGTTTGAGCCTAAGCCACCTGCTCCGGCTAATCCTACTTTTGCAGATTGAATTTTTACCAGGTTATCTTTACCAATTTTTTTTATTAAGTTATCTTGGAATGATTCCATTATAAATTCAACCAGTCTTTAGAAACCGGCTGGTATCCCTTGCTCTCAATGGCGGCTTTAATCTGCGTTACGTTTCTTTGATCCTGAATTTCAAACTGGGAAGGTTGCTCATCCTTGCGGCAAAAAGTTCGTCCTCCCACACTCGTATTTGAACCAGCGGACATCCGGGTAACTCCCAGAGACAAAAGATTTTCTCTGAACTCAGGATTTTCACGTGTTGAGATCGTAATACTCAAGCGCGGCAGAAAAAGCCTCAGCGCCAAAATGATCTGAACGATATTTTCATCGCTAACCTGACAAAGAGGTTTAAAACCGCTTACTTGCGGCTGGATTCTGGGAACAGATATTCCAATCTCAACATCCGGAAAATTATCCTGAAGATATTTCGCATGCAGCCCGAGAAAAAATATTTCTCTTCTCCAATCACCCAAACCAAGCAGGGTTCCAATAGAAATGCTACGCAGCTTAGCTTGCGCCCCTCTTTCAGGAGCATCTAATCTAAATCTGTAATCTTTTTTAGGGCCGGAAACATGCATCTTTGCGTAAAGTTGTTCATCGTAAACTTCCTGATAAATCGTCAAGCCGTCTACCCCTTGATCAACTAACTGCGCATATTCATCTTCAGTCAAAGAATATACTTCCAGAGATATCGAAGTAAAATATTTTTTTAAAAGCCTTACACAGTCTTGGATATAGCTAACCGGGCTCTTGGCCCGGGATTCACCGGTTAAAATAAGGATATGCTTTAAACCTGAAGAAGAAATTAATTGCGCCTCTTTCTCAACTTCTTCTAAAGTAAGCGTCCTGCGCTTAATATCATTATTTAAATTAAACCCACAGTAGAGACAAGAATTATCACAGTAGTTTGATAAATACATAGGCGTATAAAGCTGAACAACATTACCGAAATGCCGCCGAGTAACTGCCTGTGCTTTTTGAGCCATACTTTCAAGATTATTTTGGGCTTCGCCAGAAAGCAAAGAAACAAACTGAGTTAAATTGAGATTGTCCTGCAGTAGAATATCTTGAATCGCAGCAGATGAGGCAAGTTTAAAACTTTTCTCTAAATCAAAATTTTTATTTTGAGAATAAATATCATAGAAACTCATTATGATTTTTTATCTTCTCTTAAAAATCCGGTTAACGGACTGGAAGAACAAGCTATTTTTCCTGCCGCAGGGATTCCCGCTAGATAAGCAAGCCTACCGGCATAAACTGCTTGAGCAAATGCTTTGGCCATTCTTACCGGATCTTCTGAAACTGCAATCGCCGTATTCACTAATACCGCAGCACATCCTAGCTCCATACATTCACAAGCCTCTGACGGTTTACCTAACCCCGCGTCAACAATAACCGGCAGCTTAATTTCACTAACCAATATTTCAATTATCTCACGGGTTTTTATCCCCCGATTACTTCCAATCGGAGAACCTAAGGGCATAATCGCGCTAGCTCCGGCGTCCACCATCCTTCTAGCAATAGATAAATCCGGATTCATATATGGAAAAACCCTAAAACCTTCTTTGGCTAAAACTTCTATTGCCTTCAAAGTCTCCAGATTATCCGGTAGTAAATATTTATTATCGCGAATAACTTCTAATTTTATCCAGTTTCCGGATCCCGCTGCTTGCCCCAGGCGAGCAATACGCACCGCTTCCTGGGCATCCCTAGCTCCGGAAGTATTAATCATAACCTTACATCCTTGCGGAATATAATCCAGGATATTCTCTAATTTAGAGCTCTCATCAACCCTTCTTAAAGCAACGGTTACAACTTCAGTCCCCGCTTCTTCTAAAGCTTTTTTCATTATCGAATAAGCGGAAAATTTTCCCGAACCGATAAAAAGCCGGTTATTGATTTTTTCTCCCGCTATTTCTAAAAAATCTTCCGCCATCACCCGCCTCCGACAAAACTTACAATTTCAATTAAATCATTTTCACGTAAAGGCGTATTCTGCCACTCTCCCCGGGGCACAATTTTAAGATTATGCTCGATCACCACTTTCTCGGCGCACAATCCTTTAGCCAAAATAAGCTCAGCAAGACTTGATTTTATTTTGATTTCTTCAGACTTGCCATTTATAGTTATCACCATGATTTTCGTCCTTGTAATAAAAAACCCCTGCTCTAAAATCAAAGGGGACGGTTCTATTTTTCAACCTAGTCAGATGACGGAAAAATAGAACCGTCCCCTTGATTTTTTAACCAAAAAATTTATCGCCTTTAGCCCAGTTTTCTCCGGCGACTTCATCGATAACCAGATAAAGCGCCTCCTTAGGTTTACCGGCGACTTTTAAAAGTGTATCTGAAAACTCTTTGGCAATCTTCTCCTTCTGGTCCTGGGTAAGTTTGCCGACTAATTTTAAATTAATATAGGGCATCTATCCTCCCTTATTTTGAAATTAAAAATATCCCCGAATACGCGAAAAAATTAATTAGAAAGTTAACTTTTTTGTTTTCGCCGATACCGATACTTTGCTCGATATGAATATTCTTCAGGTGGCAATAATTCTTAAAATCAGTTATGCTTAAAAAATGCAAGTTGGGAGTTTCATACCATTGATAAGGCAAACCCGTGGTTACCGGAGCTCTGCCTTGGAAAAACATCTGCAGCCTGGATTTATAATAGGCGAAATTAGGAAAGCCCACGACTACTTTCTTGCCTACGCGCAAAGCATCAGTCAAAACCTTATCCACATGCAGAATCTGCTGCATACTCTGATTAAGCACCACATAATCAAAAGACTTGTCGCTGAACTCAGCCAGACCGCTATCGATATCTCCGTGAAAAACATTTAAGCCCTTAGCCACACATTTATAAATTTCCTGATCATCAATCTCGATACCCTGCACAAGGGCTTTCTTTTCTTTAGCTAAAAGGTACAAAAGATCCCCCGAGCCGCAACCTAAGTCCAGGACACTAGACTGCGCTTTAATTAAACCTAAAATTACCTGATGGTCTAATTGGATCTCTTTAGCATCCGTACTCACCGGTCACCTCATAAGCGTAAAATACTTTTTTAAGAAAATGCTTGAGCAAATGCGACTCCTCTTGGACTTCTAAAAGAAACGCATCATGCCCGTAAGTTGAATCAATTTCGCAATAAGTCGTCTGGACTCCGGCAAGCTTGCAAGCTTTGACTATCTCTTTTGACTGATAAGCCGGATATAACCAATCCGACTTAAAAGAAATAATTAAAACTTTTACCTTGGTATCACCTAAAACATCCTCAAAACGCCGGCCTCCGGAGGCATCAAAATTATCCATCGCTTTGGTAATATAAAGATAGGAATTGGCATCAAAGCGTTTTACAAAATTATCTCCGCGATATTGCAAATAACCTTCAACCTCAAAATCAGCGGTAAACTTAAAAGGCTGTCCGCTTTCTTTTTTGGTCCGCCCGAACTTTTCCGCCATGGATTTATCGCTCATATAAGTAATATGCCCAATCATTCTGGCTACGGCCAGGCCTTTAGAAGGAGCTAGATCATCATAATAGTTTCCTGATTTCCAATGCGCATCGCCCATAATCGACTGCCTGCCGACTTCATTAAAAGCAATCTGCTGCGGTGAATGCTTAATCGTTGTAGCAATGGGAACTGCGCTGCATAAATTATGAGGATAATTAACTAACCAGGATAAGACCTGCTGGCCGCCCATTGATCCGCCGACTACCGAGAGCAATTTCTCAATACCTAAATGATCGATTAAATGTTTTTGAGCGCAAACAATGTCATTAATACTGATTAAAGGGAAATCCAAAGCATAGGGTTTATTGGTCTTAGGATTTATACTCGAAGGCCCAGTTGAACCTTTACATCCACCGAGGACATTGGAACAAATAATAAAATATTTATCCGTATCGAACGCCTTGCCCGGCCCGATAAAAGCATCCCACCACCCAAGTTCATCCTTTCCCTGATAGACTCCGGCGGCATGCGCATCACCGGAAAGAGCGTGCGTAATAAGTATGGCGTTAGTTTTTTCTGGATTTAGTTCACCATACGTCTCATAGGCCAGAGTAATCGGGCCAAACCTCTCCCCGCTCTCAAGTTTAAGCGCATCAAAAGTAAAACTTTGAGTTTGCACAATACCTACGGAATTATTTTGAGTTACTTTTTTTTCTTTAATCATACTTTTACATCCTGAAAAAGCCAGGTACTTAAATATCTTTCTCCGGTATCCGGTAATACAACTACAATAATCTTTCCCTTATTTTCTTTGCGTTTTGCGACTTCCAATGCCGCCCAGACAGCTGCGCCGCTTGAAATCCCGGCAAGAATCCCTTCAGATTTTGCAAGTTGCCTGGCAACTTGGCCGGCATTATCATTAGTCACCCGGATAACTTCATCAATAATCTCACGGTTTAAAACTTGCGGAACGAATCCCGCGCCGATCCCCTGAATCTTATGCGAACCGGCAGCGCCCCCGGACAAAACCGGCGAAGCATCAGGCTCAACCGCAATTGCTTTAAAACCGGGCTTTCTTTTCTTAATTACCTCCCCAACCCCGGTAATCGTCCCGCCCGTGCCGACTCCGGAAACTAAAATATCAACTGCTCCGTCAGTGTCATCCCAAATCTCTTCAGCGGTAGTTTTGCGGTGAATTTCGGGATTAGCCGGATTATTAAATTGTTGTAAAATAATCGCATCCGGACTCTCTTTAACTAACTCTTCAGCTTTTTTTATCGCCCCCTTCATTCCTTCGGCGCCGGGAGTTAAAACTAACTGCGCCCCGAAAATTGCCAGAAGCTGCCTTCTTTCCATGCTCATCGTATCCGGCATAGTTAAAATTAATTTATAACCTTTAGCCGCGGCGACAAAAGCCAAAGCAATACCGGTATTACCGCTAGTGGGTTCAATAATCGTAGTATTTTTCTTCAATACTCCTCTTTTTTCAGCGTCTTCAATCATCGCTACTCCGATCCTGTCTTTTACACTAGAGAGCGGATTAAAAGATTCTAACTTAACTAATATAGTAGCTTCTAAACCTTGAGTAATATGGTTTAGCTTAACTAAAGGAGTGTTACCAACTGTTTTGGTAATATCAGAAAATATTTTTGCCATTTTAACCTCCTGACAAATCAAGGGGACGGTTCTGTTTTAAATCCATCCCAGGGACGGAAAAACAGAACCGTCCCCTTTATTTTATGATTTCTCTAAAGCTTGTTCAATATCCGCGATAATATCATCAATATGTTCAATACCAATCGATAAACGCACAAAATCCGGTGTTACCCCGGTTGCCAGCTGCTCTTCGGCAGACAACTGCTGGTGCGTCGTGGTCGCCGGATGGATGGCCAGGCTTTTGGCATCACCGACATTAGCCAGATGCGAAATCAATTCCAATGAATTAATAAATTTCTTTCCCGCCTCCAGGCCTCCTTTTATACCAAAACCTAAAATAGCGCCTTGGCCTTTGGGTAAATATTTCTTCGCTCTTTCTTTTTCCGGACTATCATCTAGCCCCGGATAATTCACCCAACTCACTTTGGCATGCTTTTTCAAATATTTTGCCACCGCCAATGCGTTTTCAGAATGCCGGGGCATCCTTAAATGCAACGTTTCCAGCCCCTGCAAAAATAAAAATGAATTAAAAGGAGACAGTGCCGGCCCCAGGTCACGCAGTAAATTAACCCGGGCTTTAATAATGTAGGCGATATTGCCCATCGGCTTAAGCGCTTCCACAAAATTTATTCCATGATAACTCGGGTCAGGTTCGGCGATCAAAGGAAATTTGCCGTTAGTCCAATCAAATTTTCCCGAATCGACGATTATTCCGCCTAAACTTGTGCCGTGTCCGCCGATAAACTTAGTCGCCGAATAAACCACGATATCCACGCCATGATCAATCGGCCGGAGTAAATACGGCGATACGGTGTTATCCAAAATAAAAGGTATGCCGTTTTTATGGGCTAGTTTAGAGATGCCCTCTAAATCCGCGATATCAAGCTTAGGGTTCCCGATTGACTCGGCATAGATGGCTTTAGTCTTAGCAGTAATCGCTTTCTGAATTGCATTTAAATCATTGGATTTAACGAAATTAACCTTAATTCCTAAGCGTGGAAAAGTGTAATGGAAAAGATTATACGTGCCGCCATACAAATTATCCGCCGATACTATCTCATCGCCGGCCTGGGCAATATTAAGCAAAGCCAACGTAATCGCTGACTGGCCGCTAGCAACCGCCAGAGCAGCCACTCCGCCATCTAATAAAGCCATTCTCTTCTCCAACACATCGGTAGTCGGATTCATCAGACGGGTATAGATATTTCCAAATTCCTTTAAACCAAAAAGATTTGCCGCGTGTTCCGTGCTCTTAAACTGATACGAGGTGGTCTGATAAATTGGGACCGCGCGTGAACCGGTTGTCGGATCAGCCTCCTGGCCACCGTGTAAAGCTAAAGTTTCAATTCTTAGTTTTGCGTCATTCTTACTCATTTGAGCCTCCTTGCCCACGTGGGCAACACCCCTGCCTGCCGGCAGGCAGGCGCGCAATTCCCTTAAGCGCGGGGTGTATTGTTTATATGAACTAATATTATACTCTCAAATCCAAATTAATCACGGATTTTGTGCGATAAATCTTTCTTTTTAGTCATCTAATCCGGCATCTTTGATAAATTTTTCTCTGCCTATCTCTTCAATAAAAAAAGCTAGCCTTTGCTTAGCCTTGCCACTTGCTTTAAAGAAATTCACCACCTTTTCAATAATCAACAACACCTCATTTTCACTAAAAATCTTATTTAATTTAAAACCTGTATGCGGCACCCTGCCACCACAGCCTCCGAGATAAATTGCATAGTTATCACCTGCTACTCCGTGTACTCCTATCTCTGACTGCTGAACCCGAGTACAACAATTAGGGCAACCCGAAATTGCAATCTTAAATTTACTTGGCAGACTCAACCCGCAACCAATACCAAGTTCTTTTTCAATCTTATCGGAGAAAGCAAAAGTATTAATTAACCCTAATCTGCACCAATTATTGCCGGGACAGACAGTCATCGCCCTAACGCAGGCTCCGGATGAACCGTTTTCTACTCCGGCACCTTTAAATTGCGCCTCAACTTTAGAGATATCCTCGAATTTAATAAACGGGATCTCCATACCCTGACGCACTGTCAGATGCACAAAACCCTGGGCAAACTCCCGAGCTACCTGGCTTATTTTATCTAACTGCTCCTTTTTCAGGGCACCTGAAGACATCCTGACCCTAAACAAAAATAATCCATCTTGTTTTTGCCGTAGGAAACCACGCTTTTTTAAATCTTCATAATCAATATTATCCGGCATTATTTTCCCTTTCCTGTAAAAACCTTACTACCCTTCAAAATACTGCTGGGTAGAAAAATACCTTTCGCCTGTGTCAGGTAATACCGTAACCACGGTTTTCCCTTTTCCCAACTCTTCAGCGACTTTTAAAGCTGCCCAAACCGCCGCTCCGGCAGAAGCTCCGACAAAAAGGCCTTCTTCTTTAGCCAAACGATTGGAGATTTTAAAAGCATCAGCATCGGCTACTTGAATTACGGAATCAATAACCTCACGATTCAATATCACCGGAATGAATCCTGCGCCAATCCCCTGAATTTTATGCGAACCGGCCTTACCACCTGAAAGAACCGAGCTATTCTTAGGTTCAACCGCGATTATTTTTATCTGCGGATTATGTTTTTTCAAAATTTCACCGACTCCGGTAATCGTTCCACCCGTACCCACTCCGGCAACAAAAGCATCCAGCTTGCCACCCGTAGCCTCCCATATTTCTACCGCCGTTGTTTTACGATGCGCCAAAACATTAGCTAAATTAGTAAATTGATGCGGCATAAAAGCATTATGGGTTTTCTTAAATATCTGCTCGGCTTTTTTTATCGCCCCGCTCATCCCCTCGCTAGCCGGAGTCAGCACAACTTGAGCCCCGTAAGACTTAAGTATATAAATTCTTTCTAAACTCATTGCCTCAGGCATAGTAAGTATACATTTATAGCCTTTAACCGCTGAAATCATCGCTAAACCAATCCCTGTATTACCCGATGTCGGCTCAATAATCGTCGAGCCTTTTTTAAGCAGGCCTTTTTTCTCGGCATCTTCGATCATCGCAAAACAAATCCTATCCTTAACGCTCCCTCCGGGATTAAAATATTCCAATTTTGCCAAAACTTGCGCCGATTCAGGCCTAACCAAGCGGTTAAGCCTAACCAGGGGAGTATTACCGATTAACTCCACAACATTATTGGCAATTTTATTTGAAAAAGGCATGCTGCCTCCATTTAGAATCAAGGGGACGGTTCTATTTTAAATCAACCAGGCGACGAAAAATAGAACCGTCCCCTTTATTTATTCATGACAAATAACAACAAATACGCTATGGCTACTGACAATAACGGAGTAATCGCCCAGACCATAAATGTTTTCTTGGCAATATGAGAATCTAAAGTAGACCTATGGCCGTTCTTTAACGAACTGACAGCAAAAATAGAACACATATTAAGCTGCACTAATGATTGCGGTATCCCCAAAAAGGAGGCAAAAATCAAAAGCGTCGCCGTTACAAAAGACACAATATTGCTGGAAGACAGACCTAAAGGAACAACTTCTTTTCCCGCTGTATCCAGGTTGCCTTTCCCTAATAATCCAGCACCGATTCCAAAAATCGGAGCAACCATCAGTAAGCCCGGAAGTATCCCGACAATACCCGCGCCAAACAAAGGCCCCACAGCATTAGCCACATTATTTGATCCAATCGCAAAAGCAACATAACAACTAAGCAAAATTCCCGTAACCTTTAATTTCTTATCATGAACGAATAATTTCTCAAGAATATGCAGGTTACCGGGCCTGGCCGGATAAATAATCCTGTATAATAAAAAAGTAAAAACATAGGCTAATAACGGAAGAATAATCCACATTGGGATTATCTTAAAAAACAGGGTTTTAAAATAGAAATGTTTAAAATATAACCCCGCTCCGGTTATTGCCCCTACCGTTACCTGGCTGGTAGATTGAGGTATTTTTAAGATGTTAGCTAAAAACAAACTCAAGGAAGCAGCGGAAATAATAATTAACGCCGTATTAAAATTCAGGAATTCTTTAGGCAATAAATTCTTACCTAAAGTCAAACTGACATTGCGGCCCAAAACAACTGCTCCTATAATGACAAAAATACTAAACAGAGCAATCGCTCTGTCCTTTTTGATTATTTTTGCCCCAAAAACCGCGGCAAACGCGGGGGCAATACCGCTGGCCCCCATGTTGATGGCAAAAAATACCACTAAACCGATTAATAAAATCAGATTAACCAAAATTATATCCCTTCACCAACTAAATTAGTTTTTAAAGGACGCGTATGGATTCCACATTCTCCGCCGCATTTACTAGTTCCGATCCAACGCCCGGCACGCTCATTATCATCATTAGTAATATGCGTGCAAGGCGCGCAACCTAAAGAACGGTACCCCTCCGCATAAAGAGGGTTTACCGGCACCTGATACAACGCTAAATACTGCCAGACTTCGCGTTCCTTCCAGATTAAAATCGGATTAAGTTTGATTAAGCCCTTGTCCCTTTCTTCCACTTCCTTAAAATCAGTCCGCGTGCGGCCTTCAGTACAACGCAATCCGGTTACCCAACACTTCACCTGCATCTGGTGAATAGCTCTTTTCACAGGTTCGACTTTTAAAATATCACAACATTTATCCGGTTCAGTTTCATATAGCTTCTCAGGAATTTCTGAATCATTTCTATACACTTCTAACTCCGGATACCGCGCTACCTCTTCATTCATAAATTTCACTGTTTCTGCCGGCTTAAACCTGGTGGTAACGATAAATCCGCGAATTTTCGGATTTACTCTTTTTGCCAACTCCCAAACCACCACCGAATCCTTACCTAAACTATTAGCTACCACCAAAGAATCTCCGTAAAGCGCGTAGGCCTCTTTAATTAATTGTTTTGATCTCTCTACTTTCTCTTTAAAATTCAGCGTTTCTACCAATTCTTTTAAGTCATCTTTATTATTCAATAAGCTCATTTGCTCTGTTCCTTTCCGTTAAATTTGATAGGCTACCGTTTTTTTATTTGCTTTTACCTTACCTGCGAGTTTTTCAAATGTAATACCATCCACTGTCTCAGAGATAGACTTGCTTATTTCAGACCAGATCGGCCGGAATACGCATATGTATAAATCAGTGCAGCCGGAATAATTTTTCTCAACACAGCCGATCGGCTCTACCGGGCCGTCAATAAATCTTACTACTTCTCCTAGCGTAATTTCACCGGGTGGTTTTGCCAAAAGATACCCGCCGACTTTGCCTCTGCGGCTTCCCACAAAGCCTGCGCTTTTTAATTCCAGAAGCACCTGCTCCAAAAATTTAACCGGAGCATGAATACGTTTGGCAATATCGTGGATAGTCGATAAGCCCTGATCATAATGCAGGCTTAAATCCAGGAGCGCCTTTAACGCGTAATCCCCTTTATACGTAATTCTCATTTTTCCTCCCTGCCTGCCGGCAGGCAGGCTTTTCCTATTAACTCTATAAACTTAGTAGAGTTTACCCTAAAAATAATAATTGTCAAGCCTTTTTTAAATTATTATAGGGGACGTCCTATTTGGGGACACCCTGATAATTATAGGGTGTCCCTTTTCAGGACGTCCCCAGCTTTCAGTTATTATCTAATTCCAATAGTTCAGTGCGGATTTCCTGATATTTATCCGGATCAACCGACCGGTATATTTCCTGAGCCTGGCGCCAATGCTCTCTGGCGATATTCTTCCTTCCCTGTTGCTTATATAGCAGCCCTAAATTATAGTTGGCGTTGGCCAAATCCAGGCGGCTGTTAATCTCTGCGGATAAATTCAGCGATTGCTTAAAATAATCTTGCGCCACTGTTAAGTCATCGATCTCCAAATAAAGTTCTCCGATCATATTGAGCCCACTGGCTAAATTAACTTTATTATTCTGCGCTTGATCTACTTTTAAACCTTTAAAATAATAGTCCAGCGCCTTCTGATATTGTTTCTGAAAAAAATAAACCTCTCCTAAATTAAAATAACAGTCGCTTAATTCATTATTCAGCTTAAGGCGCTCAAAAATCTTCAAGCTTTTCTCATAAAAGTCTTTGGCCGCTGGATAATCATTTTTATTGGCAAAAACCAGCCCGATATCAAAATAATCACTGGCAAGATTACGGGCATACTCAAAATTATTTTGCCGCTCAAGATTAATCGCCGAACTTTTAGTTAAAAGATCTAACGCCCGGTCATAATCTTTTTTATCAATATGCCAAACAGCTAACCTGCGTAAAGCCACCGCTTCATTCTGCTTATCTTTTAATTGCTGGCTTAAACTTATCGCCTTTTGATAAAGTTGCTCGGCTTTAGGATATTGGCCATCCGACTGATAAAACCAAGCCAGTTTTATATAGGACTGGATAAGATGCGCCTGATTATTGGCCTTTTCGCTTTTAAGCATATAATCAGCATAATACTTCAACGCCTTATCTTTGTTGCCCAGGCTTTGATAAGCATTGGCCACTATCGGATAGGCTGCCAGAAAACCTTGATCCTGGCTAATCAACCGCTCCCCTAGAACAATCGCCTCCTGATTATTGCCTTGACGGTAGGCGGTTTGGGCATTAAGAAATAAGTATGCTTTCCCGGGATTAATTTTAGGCAACCAAATAGCTAAAAAAATACTTAAACAAATCAAAACAGACGCCAAGCCAACTCTAGTGATAAACTTTTTATAAAAAGCTTTTGTCTTGCGTTTAGCTGCCTTAGGCGGATGAACTTTAAAGAAAACAAACCCGGGGTCGCCATAAAGCAGATAATTCACCCAATGCAGGCCGGCCAAGCCATATTCTTTGATTAATTTTAACCTGGACAAGCGCAAAGAGTCCCCCACGCTTATTCCGGATACAAGCTTGGCGTAAAATTCCCGGGCAAATACCAGGCTGGCGGTATCTTCGATTTTACGGATTGAGCCAATATAATGCCTGACTCCGGCAAATAAAAAAGCGCTAGCCAGTCCATAGCTGGCTTGTTGATATTGCGCATCCAGTAAAACCGGCTTAACCTGCGCGGAGTGGCAAGCATTGGAAAATATTAAAGCCGGCAAATTTGAGCTTTGGCCCATCTTAAGAATATCTTCAACTCTTAAAAAACCATCACTTAATGCCCAACCGCTTTCTAAATCATTCTTGCGGTCAAATTCACAATGGCCGGCAAAATGCACCACGTCATAATCACAAATATTCTTCTTTACATAGTTTTTATCAATATTAGTAGACTTAAAATCAACATGTACTTTTTTGTTTTTATGGCTGAATTGATTTTTGATCTCCAGCCCCTCGATATAAGCTGATTTTAGATCATTATTAGGATTGGCTAAAATTAACATCCTGAGATTATCCGCTAAGTCGCGGTAACGCAGCAAAGTCGGCTCCCCCTTGCTGCGCACTAACCTGCCCAGGTTAAATTTTAAACCCAGAAAATCCGCGCCATCAAAAAATAATTCCCAGGGAATATAAATTAATTCTTCATCTAAAGAAAGGGTTAGAGTGCAGGAAGCAGAATTTTTTAACTTTTCCTTAATTGAACGGCTAAGCAGATGGTCCCAGAATAACCGGCCGGTTTTTTGCAGGCACTTTAACTGATCCAGCCGGGATGCCTGATCCTTAGGCAGGCGATTTAAGATGCCAACCATCTCCGTACTTAACGACCTTAGTTCATCAAAAGAAACTCCCACTTGGCTATAATGGCGCAAAGTGGGAGCGGTTTGCTCCTGGTCGAATAAACCCAGCTTAAGCGAATCATCTTGCTTAAAAACTTCTAATATCAATACTTGCTCAAAAGACATAAAATTAGGCTTGCACTTTTAAATCAATCCGGGCTTCCCTCTGGCCTTGGCGGATAATCTCCACTACATAGCTACCCGGCAAGATATTCTCAAAAAAACCGTTTCCAGAATCAGTTGTATATGACTCCAACTCAATTCCACCTTGGGAAAGGGTAATACTTAAATCTTGCGGAATTTTCTGGCTCTCTTTATACTTAACGGATATTGTAAGATTAAATCTCTTGGTATCCTTATTCTGGATCTTAGCTAAAACCCGGATTTGCTGCAGGTCTTTGATTATGGATATCTCATCCTTAAATTCATTCATCTGCCTGCTGCGTAAAACCGGGGCGGGAATCAACTCCTGGCCGACCAGAACGTCACCGGTAGTCTGGATAATTTCCAAAGCCTTAGCTTTAAGTTTAAGGAAGATTTCTAATAAACTTCCCCTAGTTTCCTGATTGACTAACTTTTTTACCTTATCTAACAATGCTGCGGGAACATCCAAGCTTAAATGCGGCTGAATCTTGATTTGAACGCTTAAATATTCGGCGCATTTATCACAAATAAGTAAATGCCTAAGGATTGCATTTTTAGCCTCAGCCGGAAGTTTGTCCTCCAAAAAACAAGCCAGGCTTTCTTCATCAGGATGCTCCTGCGCTTTTAAACTTTTTGAGCCCTTCCACTCCCGATAGATAATTTTAGTTAGCTTCTCTAAATAATTAAGCATATCTCTTCCCCTAGTTCAATAGACGTATAACTGTTAAAAATCTAACTTAAAAAACCTTTCTTTTTAAAACAATTCTGAAGCTTCGCAAATATCCTGCCCTTTCGCATATCCACAGCACCGCGGCTAATTTTAAGATAATCCTTAATCTCCTCCAGATTCAAGCCCTGATTCAGAAATAACTCCAGGAAATATTGTTCGTCAGACTCCAGCAGGCCGATACACTCCTCTAAAGTCCTACGTTTATCCCGGTCATGAATAAACTCAGCTGCTCCCGGAGCCAGGTCTTTTAGATTATCCCCCAAGCTAAAACCATCCTCATCCTGGGTATCCAGAGACACAATTGGTTTAAGCTTACGCAAATAATCCAGCGTAAAATTAATTGTAACCTGCCTAAGCCAGCTAGCTAAAGAACAACCATTTTTACCTTGGAAAGTAGAAAGTTTCTTATAATTATCTTTAATTAAAGAATGAAATATTTCCTGAAAGATATCCTCAATCTGCTCAACCGAAGCGCTACAGCCTTTGACGGATAAAACACTATAGATATAATTATAAATGAGGCGGGAATAACGCGAAATAAACTCAGACCAGGATTGCTTGTCACCTTTAAGGCAGCTGTGGACAAATTTTAAATCATCCATAGCTATAATTATAACACTAAAAACAGCCTGACAACTAAAAAATTAACCTAAAAAATAAAGGGGACGGTTCTGTTTTTTCAAGCTTAAAAACAGAACCGTCCCCTTTATTTAATTACTTTATTTAAATAACGTATTCTTGATAATAAAAGAAGCAAAAACAATCGAAACCATCGACATCAGCTTAATCAAAATGTTTAAGCTCGGGCCGGAGGTGTCTTTAAAGGGATCTCCCACTGTATCGCCAACCACTGTAGCTTTATGGGCAGCTGACCCCTTACCGCCATGATTGCCCTCTTCTACAAATTTCTTGGCATTATCCCAGGCGCCTCCGGAGTTAGCCATCATAACCGCCAACACAAATCCGGTAACCGTTGCACCCATCAGCAATCCGGCAACCGCATCAATACCAATTAATAAACCTACAGCTATCGGAGCAACAATTGCTAAAAGTGACGGAACAATCATCTCTTTTTGAGCAGCGGCAGTAGCAATAGTAACACAACGCGCATAATCCGGTTTAGCTGTGCCTTCCATAATACCCACGATTTCTTTAAACTGCCGGCGCACTTCAACTACAATTTTACCCGCTGCCCGGCCCACTGCCCGCATTGTTAAAGAACAGAATAAAAATGGCAGCATTCCCCCTAAAAATAAACCCACCAATACCGTAGGGTTCATCATACTCGTATTTATATCTTTTCCAAAGAGCATAACCTGATCCTTATAAGCAGCGATCAAGGCTAATGCCGTCAAAGCTGCCGAACCAATAGCAAAACCTTTTCCCGTAGCTGCGGTAGTATTACCCAGAGAATCCAAAGCATCAGTTCTCTTGCGTACTTCCGGAGGTAATTTAGCCATCTGGGCATTTCCACCGGCGTTATCCGCAACCGGTCCATAAGCGTCAGTAGCTAAAGTAATACCTAAAGTTGAAAGCATGCCCACGGCCGAAATAGCAATACCATAAAGACCGGCATTAAAATTTACCGCTCCGCCAGATACAAAGAAACTAATCATAATCGCAACACAGACAATAATTACCGGAATCGCCGTAGACATCATGCCTACAGCAATACCGCTGATAATTACAGTTGCCGGCCCGGTTAAGGACGCATCCGCGATAGAACGCGTAGGCTTAAAACCGCTAGAAGTATAATATTCGGTTACTAAGCCAATTAAAACACCGGCGATTAAACCCGCTAAAACTGACCAATAAACACCCAGATGCTCAACCCCTAAGGTGTATCTGACTAAAAAATATGAAATTATCGCAACCAATAATGAGCTAGTAAACACCCCTTTGCGTAAAGCTGCCAGAAGGACTTTCTGGCTCGCCTGCTCTTTGCTTTGAACAAAAAAAGTTCCGATGATCGAAGCGATAACGCCTATTGCAGCCATAACCATGGGTACAGTTACTCCGGCAACCCCTAAACCCGCAGCCACACCTAAAGCGCTGGTTGCCACAATCGAACCGACATAAGATTCATAAAGATCAGCGCCCATGCCCGCAACATCACCGACATTATCACCGACATTATCGGCAATAACCGCCGGATTACGCGCGTCATCTTCCGGAATACCCGCTTCAACTTTACCCACTAAATCCGCGCCGACATCCGCTGCTTTAGTAAATATACCTCCGCCGACCCTGGCAAAGAGCGCCATCGAGCTAGCACCCATACCGAAACAAAGCATGGTTGAAGTAATTGCCGCGATCTTATCCGTGCCTAACGGAGTTGGATGGATAGAATAATACCAATTTAAGAAATAATACCAGATACTTAAATCCAATAATCCCAAACCGACTACGGTAAGCCCCATAACCGCCCCGCTGGAAAAGGCCACCCGCAGGCCGGAATTCAAACTCTTTGAAGCAGCTTGGGCAGTGCGGTTTGATGACTGAGTAGCAATGCTCATCCCGATAAAACCGGATAGGCCTGAAAAAATACCACCGGTCAAAAAAGCAAACGGGACAAATATAACTAAATAATTCTTCATCGCCATCGCTAGAAGAATGAAAAATACCACCACAAAAAACATCGAAACACCCAAATATTGCCTTTTTAAATAAGCCTGGGCCCCAACGCGCACCGCCTGGGCAATCTCCTTCATTTTATCCGTGCCTTCGTCCATTCTTAGAATACTTAAAGCTAGATAAAAAGCAAAACCAAGCGCTAAAATCGAACCCACCGGTGCCAATAACAACAGATCAAAACCCATCTTTACCCCGCTCCTTTCAAAAATATCTAGATTCCGCTACAACTTTGTAGTTTTGAAAAATTAGGAGATACTTTAACATAGCTACATCAATTGTCAATACTAATCGCTACTCCAACTTCTTGTCTTCTTCAACTACCTGGCCCTGGATATCCACAACTTGTTCTTGCGATCTACGGCTTTGTTGGCCAGGGCTTTGCTGGTTAAATTGACGGCTAATCTTACGAGCCATAAGATTAATGTTAATCATAAATATTAAAATTAATAATACCTCTACGCCCAGCCAAAGCCGGGCAGAATTAAAGATCAACCTGCCAAAGAACAGATTAAAAATAATCAGAACTGGCAATAAACACCCTGAGCCGCCGGCCCAGACAAATTGGGACATTAAAATTTCTCCCAGTGCAGCAATTCTTTCAATTCTCTTTTCTCGGAAACCTTAAATACATTTTCCTCTTGAGGATAACCCAAAGCGATCAAGCCGATTAGCTTCATATTCGCCGGCGCGCCTAATAAAATATTTACCTGCTGAGAATAGGGTTTTTTATCTCCGGCTATCCAACAAGATCCTATACCTAAAGCTGTGGCTGCCAGAAGAATATTACAAATAGCCGCGCTGCCATCCTCGAGAAAATAATGCGTATGCGCGCAAAAAACCACAATACCCGCCGCCGCGCCAGCCATAAGTTTTACATTTTGGCCCAAACTAGACAGCTCAACTAACTTATTTTTATCCAGCACTACCACAAATTCCCATGGCTGAACATTTCTGGCAGTAGGAGCAAACCGAGCAGCATCAACTATTTTCTCAAGCTCCGGCTTAGGTATGCTTTTATTCTGAAACGTCCTTACACTGCGCCTGCTTTTTAAAAACTTTAGCAAATTCTCCATTATTTTATCCTTTATTAGATTGCTTCGCTTCGCTCGCAATGACACGAAGGTTGTCATTGCGAGGAGCCGAAGGCGACGAAGCAATCTTTTTACGTAAATCTTCGGGGATAGCCTGAGGCCTTAGATTCTTATCAACACAAACCATGGTAGTTTTGGCTTTGACAATGATCTGTTTATCCTGATTATAAATCTCATGTAAAAACTCGATGCGCACGCCGGTAATATCTCCGATACTGGTTATAACATCTAAGTCATCTGCGTATTTAGCCGGAAATTTATAATCCACCTCCTGGCGGGCGACCACAAACATCGTCCCGGAATCAGCCAATAGCTTAATTGAAGCGTTTTTTAACGCAAAGTACTCCGTGCGCGCCTCTTCAAAGAACTTAAGATAATTGGCGTAATAGACTACGCCCCCGCAATCGGTATCATGGTAATAAATACGCTTTTTCATATGTTTTATTCTACCTTCTATCTATAGTTTGTCAACAAATTCAGCGATAAAATTCCCCTCAGCTATACGCTTAAGCCTGACTCTTACTATCTTATTCCTTAACCCCGGTTTAAACGGTAATCTGACCGGCAGATAATTGTCAGTTACGCCTTCTAAAGCATTAGACTCACCTTTAACCCTATTTTCAATTAAGACATTAACATCTTTGCCAATAAACTTGCGCATAAAATTATTTCGGCAACTCTCGGATAATTTTTCTACCCGCGCACAACGCGATCTGATTGTTTTTGAATCAACCGCTCCTCTAAAATTAGCCGCCTTAGTCCCCGGCCGGGACGAATATGGAAATATATGCACCTTTAAAGGTTGGATTTTTTTCAACAGCTCAAGAGTCTGTTTAAAATTTTCTTCAGTTTCACCCGGAAATCCCACGAGGCAATCTGTAGTAATTGAAATTTGCGGAATATCACGCCTTAACCTGGCAATCAAATTTAAATATTTTTGTCGGGTATACTTCCGGTTCATAAGCTTTAGGATATGATCGTCACCGCTTTGAATCGAGATATGCAGATGCCGGCAAAGTTTCTTGCTACTGGCCAGATGCTTAATTAGTCCAGCTGAAACATCCCCAGCCTCAATTGAGCTTATCCTTATCCGCGCTAAACCATCGATTTTCCCTAATATTTTAATAACATCAACGAGATTTTTCTGCGGAGATAAATCCCTGCCATAAGCGCCCAGGCAAATACCAGTCAACACAATCTCTTGGTATCCGCAAGCCACTAGTTTCCTAGCCTCACTAACAACTTGGCTAATACTCTTACTGCGCTCTCTTCCCCGCACTAAAGCTACTTTGCAATAAGTACAAAAATTACTACAACCGTCTTGAATTTTTAAAAAAGCCCGGGTATGCTGGCTAAAAGTACTTATTCCTTCCGGGAAAAAACTTTTCTTGATAACTAAGCTAATTCCTTGAATATCTACCAAAGACTTGCTGTCTTTTTCAGCCAAACAGCCAGTGACGATAATTTTCGCTTGGGGATTTACACGGATACATTTACGGATGATACTGCGGGATTTCTGGTCTGCTCCGGAGGTAACGGTGCAGGTATTAATTAGAAAATAATCCGGCTGGATATTACTAACTTCGGAAAAACCCTTACTTAAAAATCTTTCCCGGATACTCTGAGTATCATACTGGTTAGCCTTGCACCCCAGGGTAAAAAATTTAATCTGTTTCATTTAATTTAATAAAACTAACCGCCGCGATTGCCGCGGTATCCACACGTAAAACTCCTTTGCCCAGGCTTATCGGTAAAAAACCTGATCCCTTTGCCAAAACGACCTCTTCAGGAGTAAAATCCCCTTCCGGGCCGATCAAGATAAGTATATTAGGGACAGCGGCCTTTTTTTTAAAAAAAGGGTCGCTGTCCCTATTTAAAGACGGGTTATTAAAAATCTCTTTAAGAGTTTTTCTTTCTCCCTCTAATGTGGGAATTAATTTTAAATCGAAACCTTTGGCTGCTAAAACCAGCTCCTTGAATTCAACTATAGGATGAATATTCACAAACTTGCTACGTTGGCTTTGCTTAAGCGCGCTCAAGGATATCTTTTCCCATCTTTTAAGGCGCTCCAGCTTTTTTTGTTTATTCAACCTGACAATTACCCGCTCGGTTTCCAGCGGAATAATACATTCAACCCCCAACTGCGTAAGCTTATCCACAATATCATCCATCTTTACATTTTTCGGAATGGCGCAGGCTACAGTAATCTTGATCCCTGAATAATCCGGCAACTTCTTTTCTTTTACCTCTAATTTCACTGACCTTATTCCGATCTCATCCACCAGAACAACATATTCATTACCTTGACGGTCAAAAACTGCCGCTGTTTCTTTTGGTTTTAGCCTAAGTACATCCTTGAGATGATGTACCTGCTCAAGATCATCTAAAATAATATAATTATCAACTAATTTTATATCTTCAATAAAGAAACGGTTCATTTTTTTAAATCCTTCTCAGAAAATACTTCCGCGCTAAAAATATAAAGTTCGGTATTTTTATCTTTCCAGGCGTCCCTAGGCAAACCTGCCTTATGCGCGCAAAGGTTATTTAAAAACTCTTCTTTGCTCCAGCCGGTTTCCGTAGCTACCTGCGGCAAAAATACTCCACTATTAAAACCTTTTTTTACCAAAACACCATGCTTGCCCAGTTCAATCTTATCAGCTGAAGGCACTTTCTCTAGCACAGACAAAGCTGATATCTCTATCTCTACCTCTTCAAGCTCTTTTAAACTAAGCGGAGAAAAACGCGGGTCATCTACTGCTGCCTCAACTGCCATATCCCGCACTATTAAATAAAGTGGCTGGCTGCCGACGAGATTTCCGATACAACCCCTTAATTCTTGATGTTGATTAAGCGTAACAAAAGCCCCCATTTTTTGATTTAAAACCGGGTCAGCTTCATTAATCTGCAATTTTTTACCAGTTTGTAGATAGGTTTGGATTGATTGACGGGCAATCCCTAAAAGCTTCTTTCTCTGCTGGATACTTAGCATATTTATTCCTTTCGGATAAGTAATGGCGCAACTAGCATACCCCACCGTCCACTCACCCTTAACTTCTTTACCGGTGACAATAGCGGAATTCGTATGGCTCAATACTTCTACGCCCTGGCATTTCTTATCTTTAGCTAAAGCTAACGCAATAACTATAGCAGCCCCTGCGCAGGCCTGCGCCTTTTCATCACGCAAAGCATAATATAATCCATCATAATCCAACTTCATGATCAAATCAAGAGTAACCGCATCAACACGATCAGCCTCCTGTAGATCATAGCCATGATACAAATCCGTGGCTACCACTACTAAGATATCCTTGGAGTTGCCGATCGCCTCATTAAATACGGATGCGATTTTTTTACAACTATCCAGCGAACAATCACCGACAACTACCGGCACAATCTTCGTGCTAGGTAATACCTTTTGCAAAAAAGGCAGCTGTACTTCAACTGAATGCTCATTGCTAAAAGCGGATTCATCAATAAAAACTTCAGGATTTTTTCCAATGATACTATTGACAAATTCCTCATCTATATCTATCCGGCCTAAACTCGTGGCAAATGCACCGCTTCCATAAACAGCAGCGCCGTTAAAAGGTTTGTGGTGGCTAGTGCCCAAGATAATTACTGTCTTATAAAATTTGTCTTGGATAAGCTTATAAGCAAATGCAGCAGTCTGGCCCGAAAAACCATATCCGGCATGCGGACTGATCAGCATAAAAATATCACCGGCAGCAGGCTTAGAATCGGCTTTTTCTAAAAAGCCATCTATCATCTTCGTTAATTCATTTTTGTCTTGGGGATAAAACTGACCAGCGAATTCAGCCTGCTTTACGGGGGAGGCAAAACAATTGAAAACTAAACAGAAAATAAATATTCCTGTTAAAAAGACGAGTTTATAAACCATTGCTGCCTTGACTTGTTGAGTTTTCCAATTGTCTAAAAATAGTTAAATCGAAGTCAAGTTAAATTAAATAGTACAGCAATAAATCTCATCAACTTCAGGACCACTGTGAACATCAGTAGCAGCCGTCCACTCTGTCCCCTCCATTCTAATGCCTGCCATATATCGGCCATTGGGACAATAGTTCCTATGATCAGCAGTATGCACGACAGATTGCCAGGCACATGCATCATGAACATTCCCTGCCGAAGTAATATTCCCGGTAACATTTAAATATCCGCCGTTAGCAATGATTAAGCCTTTATTGTTTCCTCCTCCGTTTATTATAACATCACCTGCTCCAGCCCAAGGATTAAGATGAAGAGCTTCATTTCTGGAAGAAGCAATATGAAGTCTTCCGTTAGAATTTATTACCGCCCAAGCAACTGGAAAAGTCATAACCGGTCCGGATGCCGGGATTTCCCATAATCTTACCCGCTCAAGATTATTTAACCGAATAGTGAAGGGAGTATTTGTTTGAGAGCCTACAAATGGAACACCAGCAGTGGTACCAAAAACTGCATTTGCCGTTCCGTCTCTAACCGTCATATAAGCATCCCCTGTTCTAGCAACTTGAAAAAGCTCGTTACCGTTAAAACCTGGTAGAGGATTCGGACCAACGGTTAAAAGAACTCTTGGAATTATCGTCCCGATACCGACATTACCGCCCCATGGATTGATATTAACGGGTAACTTTGCGGTATTATTAGTATTAAAAGCCTCGATACTCAAATAATTTCCATTTGAAGCACTTATAGCTGAGCGTACCGTATTTGCGGTATTTGAAGCTTCAATCCAACTACCTGAAACTTCAAGTCTTGAAGATGGGTTTGTCGTCCCGATACCAACATTGCCCGCAATCCAGACGTCGCCGTTGGTGACGGGAATATCTGCATTGGTAAGCTGTCCACTGCCATCATTATCACCCACACCCAATCTATTTGCTTGTAGCTGATTATAGCTACCGTTCGGCGAAGGATAATAGGTGGTAATGGTAATGTCTTCGGCAAATAAAATACCGCAATTAATAGCGAACAAGCTTAGAAATAAAAAAAGTTTTTTCATTTCTCCTCCATTTTAGTTTACGGACATATTCGTCATCCTGAGCGCAGCGAAGGATCTAGATTCTTCGGGCCTGCGGCCCTCAGAATGACGAATATCCTTATACCTAATTTATACCACATCCACCAGTTTTTTCCTTGTCGGAAAATTAAGGTGTTAGCGCCGCGTTCACTGCCTCGCTTGTCGCTCGGCGACGTTCGCAGCGGCATCCACAAATTTTTTCTTTGTCAGAAAAAATTTGTGGAGCTGGGGAGAATCGAACTCCCGACCCCTTCGTTGCGAACGAAATGCTCTCCCAACTGAGCTACAGCCCCGAATTATTTGTTACGCTCTATGTAATTACTTATTACCCGCTTATCCGCCTCTAAAACTCGATTAAACCGTATTCCGATTTTATAACCTGCATCCCGTAAGCTAACATTAGAAACCGTTTCCCCGCCGATCTCCATATGCCGGTAACGCTCATCACCCTTAAGGCGTAAATCAATAATATTAAGCTTAAGCAATAATTGTACGCCCCCGGGAAGATTATACCTAGTAGTAATTGCCATCCCTGAATCGCTTAGATTAAGCATTAAAGCATCAGTATCTGCGGTAATCCCTAATTCAACGCTTAAGGCCAACGGTTTTTCAATGCGGTAGGTAAGCGTAAAAGTTGTGTCTAATCGCTCGAATTTGCGCCGGTTTTGATTGCTGGAGACATCTTCCATGTCAAGATGAATTAATTGGTAGAGCAACTGTTACAGATCAACCTTGACCTTAGAACCATTTGAGGATTTCTTGGAGTAACATTATTGCCCGGTATAAAACGTCCGACTAAAACAACCTCTACCCAACCACCAGGATCTCCTGTCAGAAGATCAGCAACACTTGCATAGAAACCAGCTGGCGGATTAGCCGGCAGAGGATCCGCAGGCACAATAGACAAAAAATTAGGCAGTACTCTAGCAGTCAAAACTTCATTATTAATAAAGGTAGCTAGAAAAGGAGCGAGCGCGGTGCAACCAGGGGTTACACAAGTTGCTGAAGCAGTAATGGAATTAGCATTGAGTTGGTAATTTATCCAGATATCGTCGTTTAAATCCCCGGGAGTCCGGTTAAAATCAAACCTCACCCGAAAACCGGAGAGGATAGATTGAATTGCATTATTAGCTGCAACAACATTATTACCATTAGCCAATTGAACATATTTGCCCATATGCTCCAAGGTATGTGAAAGCTCATTCTGGACAACCGTTCTTCTTTGCGTATTAATCACCTGATTATGTGTATAGGTATCGATATTATAAATACTCAAAATTATGACTGATACTATCGTAACCGCCACAATTAATTCAACCAGAGTTACTGCTTTAGAAAAAAAATGGACAGTCCTATTTTTAAGCTTAGCAATAGTAAAAAAATAGAACCGTCCCCATTTTTTAGACATAATTAAGGCCCGGTGGCTGCTTCCTCCCAATGAACCCTGATAGTTGACCTGCGCACTGAAGTGCCGGGCTGGGCAGCTAAAAATGGATCAGTTGGTGCGTCAACTACTGTGTAAAAAGCGGAAATTGGTTTATTGTTAATTATCCGGTTAGGGTTAACAGGATAGGGAACTTCGCCGACTGTAGGATTAAGATTGTTGACGCCATTCCAGGTATCCTGGCGCACATCCATTTGCAAAGGATCAGCCAAAAGCTTTCCTAATTCCGAGGTAACTGAGCGTTCGCGGAAATGCAATGCCCAGTTATTCCCAGCGGTAAAAACCCCCAGCATCCCTAATAACACCAGGGACAATATTATCGTTGCGATGATTATTTCAAGTAAAGTAAAACCGGAGTTTTTATACATTCATTAAATACAGCCATTTGCGTTAAAACACACACCAGTACAAGTCAGATTAGGGCAGGCAGCTGTCGGATCTAAACTTAAAGTTCTCTGCCGAGAGCCGCTTATCCTCGTTGCCGTGATAGTACACGGCGTTGGTCCGTTAGTAGCCACTCTATATATCCAGGGGAGATTATTTCCAGGCGAATTTACAGGCAAATCTAACCTTAAATTTTGATTTATAGCCAAAGTGCCTGCAATGGAATTATTAGCGCGAAAAGGCGGCGCAGGATCACGCGGAGGAGTAGGAAAGAATCTGCCTTCTTCCATATTAAATGCTTTTTCCGCTGCCCCTATAATACCCAAAACAGAAAGAGCCTCTCTTTCCAAGGCCCTTTCTTTGGTAACCGCAAACTGTGGAACCGCAAAACTGGCCAGGATACCAATAACAACTACAGCAATAATTAACTCAACAAGAGTAAACCCTTTAAGCATATTTATTAAAATTACGGAACAAAAGTCCCCGCCCAAACTCCGGCCTGAGTTAAAGTTATAGTCTCGCCAGCATTTGAACCACCAACCCTGGTAGCAGTCACAGTAAAATTTGTAGTTGAAGCGCCAGTAACCGCATAATCCCAATCAGGATCAGCAGCAATAGCATTCATTTCAACATAACCACCCAAAGTTATACCTAAAGCTGCATTGTTACAATTAACATATGTATCCAACTCAGCGCGATATTGATTCTCAGCACCCGAAATTAAAGCCAAAGCACTTCTTGCCTTACCACCTTTTGCCCTTTCAGTGGCTCTTAAATACTGCGGCACAGCAATCGTAGCCAGAATTCCTACAACGATAACCACGATAATCAACTCTACTAACGTAAAACCCTTTCTCATCTTACCCTCCTGGTTAATGTTCATATATATTGTAAACTAGGACTAAAAGAATGTCAATTCAAATTTATCCACCGATTTATCCACCGATATTGGCGATTTTAAATATCGGTAAAAACATCCCGATAACCATTACACCGATAAGAGAGCCAATAAATACCAGGATAAACGGCTCAAACATAGAAACAAAACGCGCTAAAAACGTATCGCAGCGTTCTTGATAAAAAGAATTGATCCGCTTAAACATCTGCGGCAGCTCACCGATTTCTTCTCCGATACCAATCATCTGAATCAACATCGGCTCAAAAAACCCGCTCTTCTCAAGAGATTCACGAAAAGGTTTTCCCTCCCGCACATCTTCCTTAATCTTACGAATAATATCCGCCATAATCAGATTATCCACACTACGCTCAGAGATCTCCAGTGAATAAAGGATCGGAACCCCTGATTCTAATAACGTCGCCATTCCGGAAGAAAACCTTTCGATATTTAAAGCCATAAAAAAATCCCCAAACACCGGTAGCTGAAACTTAAAATTTTCAAAACTTTTTCTTCCAGGCTTAGTTGCGGTATATTTTCTAAAAGTAAAAATAATTCCACCAACAGCTAAAATCAGCACAAAAAAATACCTCCTCAAGAAACCGCTTATTCCGACTAATATCTGCGTGAGCATCGGCAAGGTAATATCAAAACCCTTAAAAATTTCTGCAAAAGTAGGGATGATCTTGATCGCCATAAATAAAAGCGCCGCCATTCCGGCAAAAGTTAATATGGCCGGATAAATCAATGCGGAAACAACCTTGCTTTTAAACTCGGCGTTTTTTTGTAAATACGCCGCAAGCCGGCTTAAGACTACCGATAAATTTCCGCTGGCCTCTCCGCTTTCCACCAGATTCACCCAAAGATCGGAAAATACTCTCGGATGCATCGCCATGGCCTCGTGAAAACTTAAGCCCGCTTCCATGTTTTTAGTTAAACTTAACAATACTTCATAAAGCTTTCGGCTGGCTACCTGCTTAGCAATAATATTTAAACTTACCAAAATAGTAACCCCGGCACCGATTAAAGCTGAAAGCTGCTGGCAAAAAAGCATCAGATCCTCGCTAGTCACTCTCCCATGCTTAGGCGTAGACTTAATCTTTACCGATCTACCAGAACCAGCCGCGTTATCAATACTTTCAGGAATAACATTAACTACAGTAAGGCTTTTAGATTGGATTATAGCTACCGCATCATCCTGGCTGGGAGCTTCCACCTTTCCAGTTTCCTTAACCCCAGCACGATTCCTGGCAACGTAATAAAATTTAGGCATTATTCTACTCCCAGAGTAGTAGAAAGGATCTCTTCCAGAGAAGTCACTCCGGCCTCTACCTTCTTGATCCCGGATTCATAGAGTGTCTGCATGCCTGAAGCCCGGGCAACTTCGCGAATTTTCTGAAAAGGCGCTTTTTGATTAATTAGATCCTGAATTTCCAAGGTAACCGGCATAACCTCGACAATGCAGGTCCTGCCTTTATATCCGGAATTATTACATTTGGCGCAACCTTTAGCTTGATAAATCAAATCCGCCTTAACTGAGGCGCCTTTAAGTTGAGCTTTGGTCGGCTCCAAAGCTTCTTTACAATCCGGACACAATTTACGAATAAGCCTTTGGGCAATAACTATCAATAGCGAAGGCGCAAGCAGAGATGGCTCAATACCAATATCCATTAACCTGCTTACAGCCGAAGGAGCATCATTAGTATGCAAAGTACTTAAAACTAAATGGCCGGTAAGGGCTGAACGGATACAGATCTGCGCAGTTTCTAAATCTCTGACCTCTCCAACCAGCATGACATCCGGATCCTGACGCAGGAAACTGCGTAAAGCCGCAGCAAAAGTAAGCCCGATTTCAGGCCTAACCTGAACCTGATTAATCTGGTCCATTTTATATTCTACGGGGTCTTCAACCGTAACAATATTTTTAGTCGGGCTTTTAATTTCATTAAGAATAGCGTAAAGTGAAGTAGATTTTCCGCTTCCGGTAGGCCCGGTAATAAAAACCAGCCCATAAGGAGAAAAAATTGCTTTGCGCACATGTTCAAGCTGTTTGGCGTCAAATCCCATAAATTCCAGATTCAACGTAACTCCGCCGCGATCTAGAATTCTCAAAACCGCTTTTTCTCCGTAAATCGTCGGAATAATCGAAACGCGGATATCGATCGGACGATCATTAATCCGCACTAAAATCGCCCCGTCCTGAGGCAATCTTTTTTCGGCAATATCAAGTTTAGCTAAAATTTTTACGCGGGAAACCAGCGGCAGATGCAGATGCTTTGCCGGAGGAGGGATCTCATAAAGCTTGCCATCAATACGATAACGTAAAGAAATTCTATCTTTAAAAGGTTCAATGTGAATATCTGATGCCCGCTCATCAATTGCCTGACGGATTATCAAATCCACTAATTTTACAACCGGGGCTTCTTCTGCCCGGGCAATTAATTTATCTAAGCTAAGCTCCTGGCCCATTTCTTCTGAGCTTTGGGCAATCGAAGCATTAATATCATAACTTGAATCCACAACATCTTGAAGCATGGAAGACTTACCGTAAAATTCTTCAATTGCTTTCATAATATCCGAACGCGTGGCAATTACCGGATTTATCTCTCCTCCGGTAAGCTTCCTAAGGCTATCAATAAGCAATAAATCCAAAGGATCCGCCATAGCTACAGTCAAAGAACGCAGCATGCGTGAAAGCGGTAAAACAGTATTTTTAAAAGCAAAATCCTGAGGAATAAGATGCTCCAGCCCCTGATCCATCGCCGGCTTAAGCATTCCCGTGCCCAAAGAAAAATAGGGCATATTTAATTGTTTACCTAAAGCTGAAACAACCTGGTCTTCTTTAACCATTCCCAACTTGACCAGGATTTCACCCAGCCGGCCGCCTTCCTGCCTTTGCGCGCTGATAGCTTTCTCCAGCTGAACGGCAGTAATCAGGCCTTCCTTAATCAGAAATTCGCCTAATCGTAAATACTTATCTTTTACCATTATTAACGCTTTTTATCAAATTTGTTCATGTTAGAGTTAATGATATAATCGCGAGGCGTTGCAAGCGCAGAGCCTTGCTCCCTGACTGGCAATTGCATATTTTTAATCTCATCTAATTTAATATCTACCTTAGCTCTAACAATCCGGGGAGTAATAAAAATTATTATTTCCCTTTCCAGTCCAACTGTTTGATTTTTATGCCTAAATAACATTCCAATAAAAGGAAGGTCTCCTAATATAGGTAATTTTCTTATCGCCACTGCCTTATCTTGATGGATTAACCCACCTAAAATAACTGTTTCTCCATCCTTAATTTTAACTATTGACCTTGTGCTTCTTACCTCAACATCTGCCTGTGTGCTGGTAGCCGCACTTAAATCACTTAAAGTAGTAACGCTTGATTTTGGATTAACCACCATCGTAATCTCATTAGTATCTACATTTATCTGCGGAGTTACTCGCAAAAATATACCGGTCCCTTCTTTAGTCAAGGCTAAATCAGTTGACCTTTTAAACACATAAGTAGTTGTTGTCACGCCACTAGATTCAGTTACCGTATCTTCTCTTCCCACGATCTCATCTTTAGTAATCGCTATCTCGGCAGTCTCATTATTTAAAGTCAATAATTTTGGCCGAGCTAAAAATTTTGTATCGGTTTGCGTCCGGATAAAATCTAGCTGCATCTGATAAGTATTAGTGTCAGTATTAATCTTTAAACTACCATTATTAGTACTAAAAAGCTTTCCCCATCCAGCATAGGGAAATCCTGTACTCGCAGCAGCTCCGGTAAGGATCGCGGTAAAAGGAGTGTCGCCGAACTCAAATCCGATTTTATCGACCACATCCTTACTCACATCCAACATCTCCACTTCCAACATTACCTGCGGCACCGCTACATCTAAAGACGCAATTACCTGGCTGAGCACCTTCATTTTAGCCGGAGTATCCGTAACAATCAGGCTATTCGTACGGAAATCCTCCATTATCGAACCATTAGTTGATAGTAATTTTTTTACAGCGCTAGTAATTCCGCTTTCCTCATCAACTTTCCATTTACCCCCCCCGGAACTACCGGATGAACCGCTGGATGTACCACTCATAGTAGCTGAGCTCTCAACAGAACTTATGCCACCGGCACTAGTTGAACTTTTGTACATGTCTGCTTTCAAAGATGAGGTAGAAACAGTGGCATTTTTTAAATAAAATACTTTTGTGACTGTTTCCGTCTCCATCTTACCCCATTCCTTAACCACAAAAATATTGGCGTCTTTATCCAACTCATAAGAAAGATTATTCGCGCTAAATATCTTATCCATTGCCTGGGTTAAAGGCACATTATCTAGATAAAGCGTAACTTTTCTCTCCTGCACAGCTTCAGAGGCAATAAAATTCAGCCCTGACTGCATAGAAAATGCCTTAAGAATATCTTTAAGGTTAGCATCTTTAAAATCCATCGAGATCACCGGCTCTGCTCCCGCAGGCGGAGGCTCGGTTTGAGCATTTAACCTGGGAATAAAAAAAACAAACATTAAGAAAACAGCAGCCGTAATAATTAAAAATAATTTTTTCATTCGCTCCTCCTTATATAGGATTAGTTGAAGACATCCGCATATTTATTGGCAATTCAGAAGTAACCCCGTATTCATTATCTTTCTTAGAAGTTTTTTCAAATCCCGGTGTCAACAAATTAATAACTCCTCCGGATACGCTCAAAGTGATCCCATTTTTATCTATCTTGGAGATCTTAGCCCCGTCAATTATGTCACCGACAGCTACAACCTTATTATTGATTATTGCCTGAGGCATTCTACCTCCCCAAATTATTCCCTGGACTATAAAAACATTCGGATCAATTTTAGTTGGATCAGTTCCCTCCTGCGCACTCAGCACATTTAACCCTTGCGTTAAATATGATTGAAACGGATCCCGCAATTGCGTAGATTTATATTCCAGCTTAGGGCGATTAATCAATTCACCGGTAGAATTTTCCTGTGCCGAAGCAATATAAATAAAATTCATTCCGGCCAGGATTAAAATAAATAGTATGTATCTAGGTACTCGACTCATCATCATAAATAAGCTATGGTACTGATCTTCAAATTGATTTTTAAACCTGAGCCAATGTCTTCGGCAGCGCCTCTAAAACCGGCGGAACCCATTGACAGCTCATCAATGAAATAAATATCCTGGTAACTCTCGATCCGGCTGATAAAATTCCCTAAAGCATGGTAATTAGGCGCATTGATGGTCAAAGCAAATGAAGACCTAATATAATCAGTGCTCGATTCCTCACCTTCAGGCTTAATAGAGACAACCTTAACCTCACATTGCTTGGCAATTTCCGAGATTGAGTCCATCACCGCGCCCAGATCTTTTTTAACCAGAACTTTTTTATATCCGTTGATTTTTTTCTCAAAAGCAGCTATTTCAGTAGCTGCCTCATTTTTTTTAAGTTCGTTAGATTTTTGTTGGGCTAAAGCATCCGTTTTTTCGTTTATGCCATTATAAATCTGGAAAGCAACGAACAATGACAAAACGATTACTCCTATATTTAAAATGTTGTTTTTATTCTTTTCAAATACTTCATTAATATCCATCTTATTTCTTCTCCGCAAGATTCTTACAGGTAATAGAAAATACCGTGACACTTTTGTTATCTATAAGTTTCTGGTCAATCGAATTTATATTAATCTCCTTGAAATATTTAGAGAATTCCGGATTATTTTTTAAATTTATCAAAAATATATTCACTGATTCAAATTCTCGATCATGATCCTCTAAATAAACCTGTCCGGTAAGAGAAAGCTCAATAACGTTACCGCTATTCTGAGTTAATCTAAAATTCTCCAGCCACACCCCGCCAGGCAAAGCCGCAGGTATCGCATTCAGAGGATAAGTCGCATACATCTGATCCTTGACTAATTTATCTAATTTGCGGATTTTTCCTCGATATTGATCGCTTAAGGCAGAAAGCTCTTCCAAGCTATCCCCGGCTACAGAAGAAATGATTCTTACGCGCTTACTCTTAATTTTATCTAATTCCTCCTGCATCGGCTGGATACGCATTAATCCATAGCCAAAAACAGCCGCACATACAATAATACCTAAAACAATAAATTTAAAATCTATTTTTATCCCTTGCAATAAAGCGGCAAAATCGACTGCCGGAAGCGAAGATTTATTAATTATTTCCGTTTTAAGCCTGGCGCTATTTAGATTGATTTTAATTTTAATCGGAGCGATCTTAGAAAGTGATGCGGAAAAACTCTTGATAACTGCCGAAGAAAAATCAACCCCCTTGCCAATAACTTTTTGCGTTTCGACGGCCCTATAAGGAATAGAGGTATCCGTAAAGAAAGAGCCTAGGTCGCCTTGAGTTTCTTTATTCGACAAAACAAAAATATTTTTTATAGTTTTTTCAGGGAACTTACGGTTATAATAATCCAGGGAAACTTTGATTTCATTCTTAATCTTTTCTTTTTTCTGGGCTAGGTCCGTATCCACTGTCTGCTCAAATCCTCCTGGCTCTGCGCTAAAAACAAAATCACGGCTAAATAAAGAAAACCCGTTTTCAAAAACCGTAAAATTTGCTTCATCTTCATTATTTAAATCAAAACACAGAGTTGCCATTACTCCCGCATCGCTTAAGCCAGCAAGCTTTAAAAAACGTAAGATACTAAAAGCTGAATACTCCAGCATGCCGATCTTAAGATTAAGCTGTTTAGCAATCGAAACATAATTTACCAGGGTCTCTTTTTTGATACCGACAAAAAGGATCAGGCTAGTCTTATCTTTCTTATTAAACAAGGCCTGGAAATCGTAATATAGCTCCTCCAGCTTAAAAGGTATGTATTTTTTGGCCTCAAAATTAACCGCTCCCCGCAATTCGCTTTGAGGAAGAAGAGGAATTTCAAAGGTGCGAATAACTAAATCCTGGCCGGAAAGACAGAAAAAAGCTTCCTCTGCGCTGATGCGGTTACTCCGAAAGGCATCTTTAAGCATCGCCATCAATTTTATATCCGCAGGCACCTTCTCTTCTAATTCAGCCATCGCCAGACTGGGGTGCGGCAAGCGAATATTATTTACAATCTTTTTCCCGCTGGTTTCTACCAGAATGATCTCTTTAATTCCAAAATATATACCTAAAGAATTCATTGGCCGTCTCCTGAAGTACTTTCGCGCTTCTTGCTCCTTAACCAATTATCAATATCTTTACGGTCAAACCGCCAGACCCCTCCAACTTTAATACCTGAGATCTTGCGCTGATTAAGCCAGTTATAAATAGTTTGCTTTTTTAGTTTTAGATACTCTGCTAATTCATCAATGTCGATTAATCTTGACATGTCCTTCTTCCTATTCTGTCTATGTTACCGTCGATTAAATACACCTAGCTTAGCTATAAACTACTATGGTGTTAATTAAAACATAATCTACTTATTTTGTCAAGTGTTTTTTTATCTATACTTACTTATACTTACTTATAATCATTGTAAATCGACGTAAAACAAGGGGACGGTTCTATTTCTCCGTCGCTGATTTGATAGAAAAATAGAACCGTCCCCTTTTATCCTTTGACTATAATAGACTTACTTAGATTATGATAGATTGTTAACGTACTTGTTAATTGTTGTAACTTACGAAGGAATTTATGCAGAAATTTATGTTTGAACCTACCGGAGGAGTGCAGGAAACGTTGCTTCCCTGACATCTAGAACCAGCCGGACAAAAAATAACTCTTACGTTATTTGTATTTGCGGGAGGATTATAAACGGAAATTGGAAGAGAAGGATCATTTATTGGGCAACCACCTGGATTTGGGCAGCTATTAAATGGAGGCGCATACCTCCAATTTCCAAGTCTTAACTGCTCCAAAGCATAAACCATTGCCGCTTTGGCGGCATATTGGGCTTGAATTCGGCTTACTTGATGGTGGGTTAAACTTGCTTGGTTGGATACAATTCTAAGTACAACAATGGCTAGAAACGAAACTACCATAATCACTCCTATAGCAATAAAAAGAATAGCTCCCTTTTTATTATGCTTAGGCATCTTTTCTTAACGTGATCCGGTAGTCATTATCTGTTTTTACTAAAATAACGTGTCCTTCCCGGGCCAGCCAACCTAAACTCATCAAGATATTTTCCGGTGAGCGGTCAACATTCTTAGTCAGCTCATTTAAACTGACTTCTCCCTTTTGATCCAGATAATGCCAAATCTCACCGGCAACTATTCCAATTTCAATAATCATATTCGCCTCCCCTTCTTT
>ERZ1292640.271-Hain-H43-02um-R1-271-length-41800-cov-7_pt1 | contig 41800 bp, 51 predicted proteins | sample MGYA00564404_ERZ1292640 | MGnify/ENA primary metagenome ERZ1292640 (study PRJEB36523, sample SAMEA6512636) | groundwater metagenome | collected 2019-01-08 | study: AquaDiva: Metagenomics assemblies of 32 groundwater samples | reverse complement strand
TGCCCACAACCCTGAGCCACGCCGCCTGGGCAATTAAAATGAGAACTGCTGACGAATATCGCACCAAGGAAGAAGAAGCCGCCTGGAAAGCTATCGACCCAATCGAGACGTACAAGAAGGAACTGCTGGACGCCAAGGTGCTCGACGCCAAAGGTATCGCGGCGGTGGAAAAGCGCGTGGCCGACCGCAACGCCCGCGCCGCCAAACGCGCTGCTGAGTCTGCCGATCCCGAAGCCAAGGACGTGTTAACGTTCATATACACCGATACGAAGTGCGAGACCGTTCCGACCGAATTCCAAAAAGTCGAACTCTACAGTCCGCTCCCGGAAATCAAGCGGACAAATGGCGAACTCACTTACAAGGACGCGCTTAAGGAAGCGCTCGTGCAGGAAATGGCGCGCGACAAGCGGGTCATTTTCTATGGCGAAGACGTCGCTGACTACGGTGGCGCATTCAAGGTGACTAAAGGTTTACTAGAAACGTTTGGACGCGATCGCGTGTTCAACACGCCGATCAGCGAAGCGTGCATCTGTGGCACGGCTTGCGGTGCGGCGATGCGAGGACTGCGGCCCGTGGTGGAGTTGATGTACTTCGACTTCGCGTTGATGGCATCCGACCAGATCAGCAACCAGGCCGCGAAATGGCATTACATGAGTGGCGCCCAGACGGAAGTGCCGTTGGTAATTCGGGCCTCTGCCGGCGCAGGCAAAGGTTACGGTGGCCAGCATTCGCAGACGCTTGAATCCATGTTCTGCCACGTCCCCGGCTTGTATGTCGTTTATCCCGCCACGCCTCACGATGCGAAGGGCATGCTCAAATCGGCAATTCGCGACAACAACCCAGTCCTGTTCGTCGAGTCACAGGCTTTGTACGGAATGAAAGGCCCGGTGCCCGAAGGCGAATACTTGGTTCCGCTCGGCGTCGCCGACATCAAGCGTGAGGGGAGCGACATCACACTCGTAGCGTGGGGTCCGCTGGTGCATGACTGCCTCAAGGCTGCAGACAAGTTGCAGGCCGAAAAGAAAGTCAGCGCCGAAGTCATTGATTTGCGCAGCCTCGTGCCGCTCGACCTCGAAACCGTGCTTCGCTCGGTGCAGAAGACCGGCCGCTGCGTCGTCGCCAGCCAGGCGATTCACATCGGCAGTTACACCGGCGAAATCGCTTCGACCATCCAGGACGCGGCGTTCGATTACCTCGACGCGCCGGTCAAACGCGTCGGCGCCAAAAACGGCATCGCTCCGCAGTCGCACATCCTCGAAGCGGCGTTCCTGCCGAACGTCAACGACATCCTCGCCGCCGCCAACGCCATCCTGTGAGCTGAGCCATGGCTACTCCAATCATCATGCCCAAATTCGGTCAGATGACCGAAGAAAGCGCCATCGTCGAATGGCTCAAGAAGGAAGGTGACAAGGTTGCCAAGGGCGACATCCTGTTCACCGTCGAGACCGACAAATCAGTCATGGAGGTGGAGAGCTTCGAGGAAGGGACGTTGCTCAAAATCGTTGTGCAACCGGGCGTCAACGTTCCGGTGCAGAGCACCGTCGGTTTTCTCGGCAAACCCGGCGAAGCAATTCCGACAGTGGCCGCACCAGCACCGGCCGCACCGAAACCGGCGGCTGCAGAGGTAGGGCGCGCTGTCTCCAGCGCGCCGCCGCCGCCACCAACCTCCGTGGCACGGCCGGCTGAGCCAGCCCTCCCTACCGCAGTTGCATTTGCTCCCGCCCCGGTGCCGTCAGCCCCTGCGCTCTTCCGCATCAGCCCGCGAGCGGTGGCATTGGCCAGAAGCTGCGTGATTGACCCGTCGCCGATTAAAGGCTCCGGCCCACAAGGCCGCGTGGTCGAACGCGATGTGGAGCAGTATCTGGAATCGCGCGGCTACAACAAACTGCGCGTCAGCCCTGCCGCGAAGGAACTCGCCCGGAAGGAAGGTGTGGATCTGCTGAACGTCCCGTCGAGCGACGGCGGGCGCATCACCATCGCCGAGGTGCAACGCGCCAGCGCCGAGAAGCCGAAGCCGATGACCAAGATGCGGCAGATCATCGCACAGCGTCTCACGCAAAGCATCGTCACCCAGCCGCACTTCTACTGCACGGTTAGTGTGGACATGACCGATCTGATCGCCTACCGCACTCAACTCAAGGCTGCGGGCGCACCCTACACGGTCACGGACTTCATTTCGCAGGCCGTCGTGCTTAGCCTGCAGGAGTTCCCCACTGTCAACAGCAGCACGGACGGCAAGACCACGCGCTGGCACAGCCAGGTGAACCTCGGCCTCGCGGTTTCCATCGAAGGCGGGCTGGTTGTGCCCGTGATTCGCAATGCCGGGCAACTGACGTTGCTGGAACTCTGCACCACTGCCAAGCAACTCGCCGACAGGGCACGCTCCGGCAAACTCACGCCCGACGAGATGAGCGGCGGCACGTTCACCCTCTCGAACATGGGCATGCTGAACGTCGAGAATTTCAACGCCATTATCAACACCGGTGAAGGCGCCATTCTCGCCGTGGCCAGCACGATGAAACAACCCGCTGTCCGCGAAGACAAGCTCGTCATACGGCAGATCATGAAGATGACGCTTTCGGTGGACCACCGGCTCATTGACGGCGCACTCGGCGCTCAGTTCGTAAACGCAATCAAAGCCAAACTTGAAGACATCGAATTATGGAAACGTTTGACGTCGTAGTCATAGGTGCTGGCCCCGGCGGTCGTGGCCGCCGACGGGCATGGGATGCTGCTGGAACTGGTGAATCGGACTGACCAACCGGCCATGCTCTCGGCCATTGAGATTCTGGCCGCAAACCCCAATCCGACCAGCAACGTCAAAGCCAGCTTGAAACTCTCCACCGACGACGGCGCCAACTGGACTCCGGCGGCTGCCGACCTGCCCATGGACGTTGCAGGCAATGGTGAATTCCTTTGGACACCGGGCCAGAATCTGGCGGGCCAGACGGCCCTTCTCCGCGTGCGCGTGGCCATCGGCGCCCTGTTCTTGGACAGCTCAAACGCGCCGTTCCTGATCGTTAACGGCGGGCGCGATTACTACGTCAACGACGCCGCTTTCCTATCCAACGATTGGACGACCGCGGCTGGCAATAATGCCAACGGCGGCAAAGACCCCGCGCATCCGGTGGCCAGTTTGTTTGCCTTGTTCACCGCCTATGACCTTGAACCGACCGATGTGATCCACGTGGACGCCGGACGCTACGCCGTGCCTCGGAACCTGGTGTTGGGTTCGGAGGATTCCGGCGTGCGGATCGAGGGCTACCATGATGCACAGTTCCAGGAGCGCTTCAGCTTGTTGGAGCGCGGCAATACGGTTGAGGGCAGTTACCTTTTTGAACTGCAGGACGCTTCAAATGTGACTCTCGATTGGCTCCGCCTGACCGGCGCTGAAACTGGAATCGGTGTAGGCGACGACTCCGTCAGCCACGGGTTGACGGTGCGCAACAGCACAATATTCGGCAACCAGGCGGATGGCATTTACCTGGGGTACGAGGCCACGGGCGCGGTGATTGCGAACAACTCCATCTTCGGCGTTAAAGGCGGTCCAACGAACGACGACCAGGTTCACGGTATCGTCACTCACGCCGCCAACGTGCAGCTTAATGCCAACACTGTCTTCGACCATCGCAATCAGGGCATTGGGGTCATGGGCCCGAACAGCGTCGTTCAGAATAACGAAGTCTATGGCAATTCGGCGGGCATTCTGGCCGAAGGACCGCCGGAGGGTGTGATCCAGGTTTTGCGAAACCGCGTGCATGAGAATGCCCTGGCCGGCATCCAGGCTTCCTTTAAGGTGCTCGTTTCCGGCAACGAGATCTTTGGCCATCTTGCGTTCAACGGCACCGGCCTCGAGCTGGGCCATGGCGCCGTGGCCGCGGAGAATCGGGTTTATCGGAATACGACCGGCATCAGTGCCGGCGGGACTCAGGGCGATGACAGCCGCGTTGAACGTAACCGCGTCTATGCCAATCAAACGAGCGGCATCATCCTTCGGTTTAGCACGATAGCGGATGGCAACAAGGTCTATTCGAATGGCGTCGGCATCGAGTCCGAGGGCCGATTCATTGGCAAGATCATCAACAACATCGTTTACTCGAATACCGAACAGGGCATTTTGGTTCGCGGCGGAACGGCGGAATGGCCTGTCACGATCCTGAACAACACCGTCGTGCAATCCACCGGCGACGCGATGCGTCTGGAATCAGAAGCAGAAAAGGTCCGCCTGCAGAACAACATTCTGACCATCGAGTCGGGGTATGCGCTGCACGTGACCAGCAATGAAGCCGGCGTGCTGGAGAGCGACTACAACCTGTTCCGCAAGAGCACCGCCGCCAACGCTCATCTGGTCAGTTCGGGAGGAACCAATATGGACACATTAAACCAGTGGCAGGCGGCGGCGCAGAGCGACGTGCATTCGCTGGTGGCAGACCCGCTCTTTGTGGACCCGGACGGCGCTGACAACGTGCTCGGGTTCCGCGCCGCCAATGGCGGCTATGATGGCGGCGTGGACGACAACTTCGTCCTCAACGCCGGTTCGCCGGCCATTGATCGGGCTGATTCCTGGGCCGCTCCAACCCACGACGCGCTCAGCGCGGCGCGGCGCGATGATCCCGGCACGCCAAATCTCGGCGCAGCGGACTATGCGATTCGGGAGCAGGCCCAAAGCTCGTTCGCCGCGGTTGGCCAGGCGCAGAACTGGCATTCCGACAGCGGCCTCAAAGGAATCGCTTTGCCCTTTGTGTTTCCGTTCTATGGCCAGGGTTACTCTGAGATTTTTGTTTCCTCGCGCGGCTGGATTGATTTTGAGTTGGGCGGGAATGACGGGCGGGCCAATTCCACATCCGAGTTGGCCGCGCGCCGGCGCATCGCGCCGCTCTGGGCTGATGTCAGAACTGGCGCCGCCGGGGACGATCTTTACGTCGCGACCGGTGTGCCCGGCCAAATCACCGTCCGCTGGGATGCTGCCAGCCAGGCCGACAATGGACCGGCCGCCTTTGCTGTAACGCTCTTCAGCGACGGCCGCATGCGGTTTGATTACGGATCGGGCAATGCGAACCTCTCGCCGACCGTGGGCTTCTCCAGCGGCGACGGCGAGCATTACCTGGTGGCGAGTTACTCCGGACGCCCCAGTCTGGCCAACGCCAACTCACTGGACATTCTCCTGACGCCGGACGCCGGGCTGGCAGACATAGGCGCCTATGAGTTCGGCGGATCGAGCCTGGACCACACGCCGCCGCTCTTGGTGAGCACAGTTCCGTCTGCCATCCACTCGAGCGGAGTGGCGGGCGCGAACTTGCGTCAAATCACGCTCTCCTTCAGCGAGGCGTTGAACCCGATCGATGCCAATGCGCCGACCAATTACGAACTGCGGCGCGATGGCGGCGACGGCGTTTTCGGCAACGCCGACGATACGATTTACGAATTGCAGCCGGATTACTTGCCGGGAGCGACGGAGGTTGTTCTGCGGTTTGTTGAGGAGGAATTGCTGCCGGGCCGCTATCGCCTTCAGATTTCAGGTGACAGCAGCTTGCACGATTTGGCCGGCAACCGGCTGGACGGCGACGGAAACGGAGCCGCCGGCGGCAATTATCTCCGAATTTTCCAGGTCACGGCCAGCGTGCCCACAGTCCGCGACCTGAGGGTGAATGACGGAACGGCACAGCGGTCGCGCGTGACGTCGGTGGCCGTGACCTTCGACCTGGATGTTTCAGCCAGCCTGACCATTGACGATTTTGAACTGACCAATCGCACGACCGGCAATCGTGTCCAGTTGAGCAGCGGCGCGCTGGCTTATGATCGAGCGGCCCAACCGGGCCAGGTTGTCCTTTGCCAGCCTGCCGGGTGGAAAGCTGGATCAAGGCCAGTACCAACTTGTGTTGGCGGCACGCGACGTCTTCAACGACCAAGGGATTCCCTTGGGCGAAGATTTCATCGGCGAATTCTCGGTGCTGGCCGGGGACACGAACAACGACCGCATGACGAACGACCTGGATCTTTACCGCGTTTGGCAGAACTTGCTGAAGCCTGCCGCGGCCCGCAATCTGAATGAGGATCTGACCGGCGACGGTCAAGTGACTGCGGACGATGTCACGGTAGTCAAAGGCAACTATTTGAGCAGCCTGTCGATGCCAGGCCGCGCGTCGCTGGGGAGTCTGGCCTTGCCTTTTGCTTCGCCGGTTGGGGACTGGGGGCGGCTGTTTTCGTTCCGTGATGAAATTCTCGGGCGAACCATTTCATTGAAGCCTTGGGACAAGCAGGCCGAAGCAGCTTTTTTTCCTGCCACGATTCAAAGACCGATCCCTCTCGCCTTGCGCTGGACTGCGACCATGAGTTTGCTGGGAACACGCTCCACTGCACATGAAAACCCGAATCGCTTCTAGCCGCCCACGCTGTTTCTTGAACTTGCTCTTGCTGATCGTGGCGATGGTCGCCCCGCTCCGTTTAGGTGCGCAAGTGGTGACGGTGACCATGAGTCTGGACACAAATCGAATTGCGGCCGGTGCCAGCACGACCCTGAGAGTCTATGCCCAGATCGTGCCGGCCTTGAGGCCGAGCACGGACCGCATTTTTTCCTGGTACGTGGACCTGCTGAATTCGAATGGCACTGTGGCCAGAGGCGTTTATGAGAGTTTGCAGAAGACGGCTTCGGACAATGATCCGCGAATCTCCTCCGCAGGCACAAGCCAGGAGGCCAATCGGCGCGGCATTTATGACACGTTCATGAATCTTCCGGATGCCGGCCGGCAAACGCGTGTGCTGCTCTTGGCGGTGCCGGTCACGGGACTGGCGGCGGGCCGAAGCACTTTCCGGGTTCAGGCTGGAACCGGCGTCGCGGGTTTGGGCCACGATTTCATTGTGGCGCCAGCCGGGGGAGGCGATGCATTGCTCGGCGGCGATTACAGCCTGGCCAGCGCAGAATTGGAGGTCCTTGAGGAAGCCTGCCGCGTTCAAGCCACCCTGGCATACACGCCCTTGCCGGGGGGCCAGAATCGGCTGGTTATTTCTTATCCGCTTTGTCCGGGCCAAAACCATTTTGTTGAATTCCGCAACCGCCTTGCGCTTGAGACCTGGCAGACGCTGCCCAATGGCCCGCATAACTCAGGCAGCCTGATCGAGACCAACTCTGTCGCGCAGCGGTTCTATCGGGTGCGCATCACCCCGCCATAAACTGCCGGATCACTTTAAACGAAGAACCCGCTTATGACGGGTGTGCCAAAGTTGGGCATTGGCGCCCTCGAGAACACCGCAGCCCTGCCACTCGGCGAAATGCTTCCCCCATGCCATGCCGGCAAGGTGAAGAAGCCAAGAACCAGCCGCCGCTGATGGCGTAGCGCGAGCATCCCTGCTTTGCGTGGCGGAAACTCTCCATCCGAACAGGAGCGCGCGGCTTGGCCCGGTGCAGCAAAGCAACAAAATGTAGAGAAGTTGGGAAGCGACACCTTTCACATGTTCGACATGTTTCCGTTGACGCCGCAGCAAACGCTCCCTACGTTGGCGGCATGGCCGTTGCAACTTTAAACAAGCCGAAAGTGAAGCGAAGCCAGCCGCGAGCGGTGCTTCTGCTCCGCAACTGGATGGAAACCGAGGCGGATTATGACACCCGCGCGTGGCCACGCGCCAAGCGGGCCATCGAGAACAACCGCCTTTCCACACGGAAGCGTTTCAATGGTTGAAGCCGTCGCCCTTGATTCCGGGCCGCTGGGGCGTTTGGCTCATCCCGCCCGGAACCTGGAAATCGCCGCTTGGTTGGAGCACCTTCTGGAGGCGGACATTCCCGTCATCATCCCGGAAATCGTGGACTACGAAGTCCGGCGCAGTTTCCTGCTGGAGGGGCTGACGCGATCGGTCGTGCGCTTGGACAGCTATCTCCCAAGCATCTTCCTCACTTCGGCAATAGTCTCGCGCAGTCCCACCTCCACGTCATGAAACGCCTGGTCCTCGTCCCGCCACTGCTTCACAGCAAGAGCTCCCTTCGGCAATCCCTGGATGTCATCGATGTATCGAGTCCAACTGCACTCTCGCACCACGACCGGCACCAGCCGGGCCTTGTCTTCCTCATGCCGCCTTCGCGCAATCGGCAGCTCGGTGTTCTGCACGTAATCCGAAACCAACAAATCCGTGCTCATCAGAAACAGATACAGCTCCGCCTCCTCCAGCTTCCGCTTGATTTCGTCGTCCCACTTGTCTCCCGGCTTGATCTGCAAGTCGCACCACACCTCCACCAATCCCTCGCGTTGGAGCAGGTCGAGGTTCGGCGCGAGCTTCGCCCGCCATTTCTCGTCCTCGTGCGCGTAGCTGATGAAGAGCTTCAGCGGACGTTCTTCGCCAGCGCGTGTTTCCGCTGGGCCGCGGGCGCCTGGCACATCCGTCAGTCTTAATAATTCGTTGACGTTCACACTAATGAGCAGCAAGTCAACGTCCTCCTCGAATTCCTGCCTTCCATTCTTTTCAAATGCCTCCAGTTTGCTGTAACTGATCCAACGGTCCGGATGCCCGCGAACGCGCACCGCCCCAGTCCCGCAGGGACGACCGATAATGGCCCAGCGGATTCCGACGGGTTATCTCATGGGATGAAGATTAGAGATCGACCAACTGAATCGTCCGCCCGCGCAGCCGCGCCATGAGCGCTGAAGGCCAATTACAAATACACTTCCTTCAACTTCGCCTCGTGCTTCAGCATCTCGGCCGGGCCTTCAAAAGACAAGCGCCCGTTGCGCAGCACGACCACTCGGTCAGCAATCTTTAAGACTTCCCGGACCTTTTGCTCGACGATCAAGACGGTGACGCCATTGTCCCGGCTGATTTCCTTGATGCGGCCCAGGGCTTCAGAAATGAGCGGCGAGGCCAAGCCCAGCGAAGGTTCATCCAGCAACAGGAGCCTGGGCGACAGGATGAGCGCGTTACCCAAAGCCAGCATCTGCTTCTTCCCACCCGACAGCGTGCCCGCGCATTGCTTCAGCCGGTCCGTCAGCACGGGAAACAACGTGAAGACTCTCTCCATCCCTTCCTTCAGCCGCGGCTTGTTGGGCAAGGTGATGCCGCCCATTTCGAGGTTTTCCGCCACCGTCAGGTCCGTAAAGACTCGGTTGCCCTGGGGCAAGTATGCGATACCGGCGCGCAACCACTCACGCGGCTTGGGCTTGGCCACCGGTTGGCCGTCCAAAAAGACCTGCCCCTGCCAGATGGGAATCAAGCCGAAGATCGCCTTGAGCAAGGTGGACTTCCCCGCGCCATTGTGGCCGATGAGCGCCGCGATCTCTCCTGGCGCCACGGACAAACTGACCCCATTGACCACCTGCTTCTTCCCATAGCCGGTGATCAGCTCCTGCACCTGTAGAATCCCATCGTGTTCTTCGTGAGCCATACGGCATTCGTCATCCGGTACTCGGATTTCCATCAGAGGTTGTCCAGCAAGTCCTCCAGCGTGATGTCCGCCTGCTTCAGGATGGATGGCAGCGTCTTGGGTCGAATCTCCGTGTGCATCGGCACGCAGGGGTGGAGCGATCCCTTTGCGTAATGCCGATGCGAACCCGTCTGCCGCCGAAATTCGAAACCCAGCCGAACCAATGCGCGACACACTTCCTCTCCCGACAGGTCGCGGGGGAGCTTCATGCCGGCGCCACCATCACCGGATCATGGACGAAATGCAGTCGAATCGGCCAGGTGCGCTGGGGATCGCCCGGCTCGAAGCGGCAACTCACCAAATCCCGGATCATTGGCCCAAGGTCATCCAGGCTTTCCGCCTGCGTCGCCATTTCCGGATCATGGCACGTTGCCACCAGCCAGCCGCCATCCTGCTCAACCTCGAAGATCAATTCGCTCATGTCGTGACCATAACCGTTCGCCTCGCCTCCATCAAGAACTCCGCTGACAGTCCCTTAGGACTTCGGACTTTGCACTTCGGACTTCGCCATTCGGATTTCGGATTTTCCTAGCCCACATACGCCTCCATGATCTCCGGCCTCTCCAACACTTCCGCCGGCGCGCCTTGCGCGATGATCCTGCCCTCGTCCATCACGATGACGACGTCCGCGACCTGCCGCACTGCCGCGATGTCGTGTTCAATGAAAACCACCAGTTTCTCCTGCTCACGCAGTTGCGATAGCAAACCAAGAATCCTCGATGCCATCTCCGGGTGAACACCCGCCACCGGCTCATCCAGCAGGAGGATGCGCGCGTCTGTGGCCAGACAACAGGCTAAGGTCAGGAGCATCTGCTGCCCGTAGGAAAGCTCGCCTGCCAACTCGTTCGCCGCGCTGTCCAATCCCACGAACCGCAGCCAACGCATCGACTCCTCACGGTTCTGTGCCTCTTCCGCCGCAACGCCAAACCGCAGCAGCGCCGGCAGCAGACGCTCTCCTTTTTGATTCGGCCTTGCCAAAAGCACATTCTCCAGGACCGGCACCTCCGAGATCAGCCGCAAGTCCTGGAACGTGCGGGCAATGCCGTGACGCGCGATCTTGTGCGGCGCCATGCCCCTTAACTCCCGTTCTCCCAGGAAAAACCTTCCCTCGTCGGGCCGGATGAAACCCGTGAGCACATTCAGCAAGGTCGTTTTTCCCGCGCCGTTCGGGCCGATGATCGCAATAATGCCAGACGACGGGAATTCGAGGCTGACACCCGCCAGCGCGCGCGTCCCGTCGAACGCTTTCCTCAAGCCTTCGCAGCGCAAACTCGCTGACGCACCATTCGACATTCGCAATTCGGAATTCGTCATTTCGAGAACCCGTACTTTCCCACCAGTCCTCTGGGCCGGAACATCATCGTGATGACCAACAGGCTTCCGTAAATGATCTGGCGCAAGTTGGCGGCAACGGCGCTGGGCAATCCGATGAACCGCAAGGCCTCCGGCAACGTCATCAGCACAATCGCGCCCACCAGCGGTCCCCACAGGCTGCCCGCCCCGCCGATGATGACCATGGAGATGATGAGGATGGATTCCATAACTGTGAAACTCGTTGGGTCAATGTAAGTGATGTAGTGCGCGTAAAGGCTGCCCGCCATGGCCGCCAACGCAGCGCTGCCGGCAAACGCCGTGACTTTGAAGTAAAGCGTGTTCTTCCCGTGCGCCTTGGCGAACACGTCATCCTCACGAATCGCGTGCAACACCCGGCCAAAGGGACTGCTGGTGATGCGCCAAACCACGAAATACGCGAAACACGAGAGGCCCGCGCGACGTGAAGGAACGGGCCGCGCTGGAAGTCTTCATCGCCCGCGACCTTTACGGCCTGTCGCTGGACGACTGGAACCATCTCACCGGCACCTTCACCTTCGGCAACGGCGAAACCAAAGCGGAACTGGACGAAATCATCCGCCAATCCCTCGCCCTGTGGCCGCGGTAACAGGCAAAGCGGCCGAGCGCCTCTGCCTCCCCGAGTCTCCGTGTCTCCGCGTCTGGTTCGCCACGATTGCGCCCAGCTCCGGTTCGAGAAGGACGGCCTCGCGCTGGAGGAATCACAATCCTCCATCGCTTCCAAGACCCGGACAGATTCGGTGCGACAAGCCGAGATGGCGCTGTTTTGAGCCGCGAACTCGCGTCCATGTTCCGGCGTTGGCGCAAAACCGGCTGCGGTCCCATCTTTCAGCCGAACCAGGCAGATTGTTGCTAATAGTATTGACCCGTCTTCTTTTCGACCCCTTCTCGGTCCTGGATCGCCATTGAGTCCCTTGTCCTTGCGCATGATGTTGCGCGCAGGTTTTTCTGGCGAGCATTCTCGAAATCTGTTCATCATTCTCCGCTTGCCGGGAAATCGGCGATCCGTTAACAACGGTTCCGCCATGAAAAACAACGTCTTGGGCCGTCACCTGCGAATCACACGGGCCATCCTTGCCACGGCGCTTTGCGGCGCGATCACTTTCATCCGAGCCGCTGAGACGCCGCCCAAACCTCTCTTTCCTGACGCCGCGCCCGTGTGCCCGTGCGAGAGCCTGGCCAAAGTCTCGCTTCCCAATACCACCATTGACTCCGCGAAGCTTGATCCTTCGAACGGTTGGTGCCGCGTCACGGCCACGGTCACACACCCGCCGTCCGGTGATCGGGTCAAGGTCTTCATCGGCCTGCCCGTCACGAATTGGAACGGCCGGTTTCGCGGCAATGGCGGTGGCGGATTTTCCGGAGGAAGCGCCGGCAGTTTGCGCGGGCCGGTGGCGCAAGGCTACGCCGCGGGCGCAACCGACACCGGTCACGAAGGGGGCAGCGGCAGCTTCGCCCTCGACGCGAACGGGCGGCTGAACTGGCCGGCGATCCAGGATAATGCCTACCTCAGCATCCATGACATGACGGTCGTGGGCAAGGCGCTCACGCAGGCCTTCTATGGCAAGGCTCCGCGCTATTCCTATTTCGTGGGCGGATCGACGGGCGGACGCCAGGGATTGATGGAAGCGCAACGTTACCCGGACGATTATGACGGCATCCTGTCCGCTTGTCCCGCGATCAACTGGCATCGATTTCTTCCCGCCGATCTTTGGCCCCAGGTCGTGATGGTTGCGGCCAAAAACTTCGTCCCGAAAGCCAAGCTCGACGCCGCCACGGCCGCCGCGGTGGCAGCCTGCGACACGTTGGATGGAGTTAAGGATGGCGTCATCGCTGATCCCGCGCGATGCGCCTGCGATCCGAAAGCGCTCGTCGGCACCAAGGTCGGCGATGACACGTTCACCGAAAGCGACGCCAAGGTGATCCGCAAAATCTGGGAAGGCCCGCGCGGGCAGGACGGAACGTTCCTTTGGCACGGTCTGGCGCGCGGCACGGATCTCTTCGCCCTGGCCGGCACCAGCGGTTCGCCGTTGACCGGAAAACCGTTCAGCATCCCTTTGGAATGGTTCCAATACTTCCTGCTCCAGAATCCGAAATGGGACTGGACGACGTTGACGCCGGCGGGATTTGAACTGCTCTGGAAACAATCCGTGGAACAATACGGCACCGTCATCGGCACGGACGATCCGGACCTCACGCGTTTCCGGGATCGCGGCGGCAAGGTCATCATCCTTCACGGTCTGGCCGACCAACTCATCCCGGCCGACGGGACCATCGATTACTACCAGCGCGTTCAGCAGCGGATGGGCGGGGCCGCGAAGACGTCGCAGTTCGCGCGCTTGTTCCTAGCGCCCGGTGTGGACCACGGCTTCCGCGGCGCAGGAGCGACGCCCACCGGACAAATGGAAGCCATCGTCCGCTGGGTCGAAGACGGCCAGGCTCCTGACAAACTCATGGCCGAAAAGCGGGATTCCGCCGGAAAAGTCATTCAAACCCGCCCGCTCTTCCCATTTCCCCAAGTCGCGAAGTACAAAGGCACCGGCAGCACCGATGACGCCGCGAATTTCGTGGCTCAGACGCCTGCACAGTAATCTGGCACGTGCAACCCCTCTCCTCCTCGAACGAGGAGAGGGATTGGGTGAGGAGTCGAAGTGCCCACCACGCCTGCTCGGGAGCCTCGCCCTGTGAAAACGAATCCTTTCCTGAAGAACTCTGGCGGGTCAAAGACGAATCCGCTTCGTCGCTTCACCGAGAGGACTTGGACGGGCGACTTTTTGCCGCCTGCATCCGCACAAACCGCCTCGCCTCCTTTTTGAAGCAGCCATAGACCGCACGGACATCCCGAACCAGCGGCGCCAATCGCTCAGGATCGAGGTCGAATCCGTAGGCGTGCGTGAAGAAGTGCCGAAAGGCCATGTAGGGCGCCAGCCGATCCCGGAGTTCAGCCGACACGATCCCGTGCTCGCAAGCCGACTGGAGCAAGTCACGATGCCCCGCCGCCCCGCTGGGCAGCGCCACCCCAACGGCCAGAAGCCCCTGTTTCAGGATGTTCTGCACCCCGTGGTAAAGCGAACTCAGCAGCGACGCAGTGCCGCCCAATTCCAGCACGGAAAGCTTCTTCACCCGGCGAGCGCCGGGCAACTCGCGCAGAGCTTGGTCCATCTGCTCCAGTTCCGCTTCAACCTTCTCGCGCAGGGTGGCCATAGATCGGTATTCCGTCGCGCCGAATCAACGCGCCGAGCTTCGACCGTTTCTCCAACGCGACAACATCCACGGGCTTGGAGAGCGATAGCATCAAGTCGCCGACGAACTGGAAGAAATGGGCGGGCGCGACACCCTCCACCGCCAGATCCAGATCACGACCGCGCCTGCGCCCGTCCGCATGGGAACCGAAAAGCCAGACGGTGGCCGCACCGTAACGGCGCGCCAGCGAAGCGATGGTTGCTTTGTCTCGATCCGAAACCATGGCGGGAGAATACTCACCGTTGTCCCCGATGCCAACCAGCAAATGGAACCGTTCTTGACTGGCCCGCACGCTTCCGTACTCTTGTGCCATGACCGCTGTCGAAGAACGCCGCCTCAAAAGCCTCTTGAAAGACGCCGTCGTCGAAGTTTTGCAGGAGCGTCACGATCTCTTGCGTGAAGCCTTGCAGGAAAGCCTGGAGGATATGGCGATGCTGAGAGCTATTCAAGACGGCGAGGGAACTCTGCTCACCAGTCGGAAGAAAATCTTTCAACGGCTCGCCCGTGAGGTGTGAACACGGCCTTTCGGGAATCCTTCGACGCGGACCTGTCCGCGATTGCCGACACCGCGTTGCTTGGCCGGATCAAGAAAGTCATCCTGCAAGTTGAGGCCGCACGAACCTTCCGGCAGATTCCCAATCTCAAACGTCTCGAAACCACCGGGAAATACTACCGCATTCGCGTGGGCGATTACCGCATCGGATTTGTGTTCGAGCGCGGCACGGTGACCTTCGTGCGTTGCCTCAACCGCAAGGAGATTTACCGCTACTTCCCCTGAGGGTCGCGCCCGCCTCGCAACCCGGTGTGGATCACGGCTTCCGGGGCGCCGGAGCGACACCCACCGGACAAATGGAAGCCATCGTCCGCTGGGTTGAACAAGGCCAGGCCCCTGACGAGCTTCTGGCCGAACGGCGAGACTCAAGCGGAAAAGTCATTCAAACCCGCCCGTTGTTTTGAGTCGCGAATCGTGTGGAGTGTTTTGGTGCCGGCGCGGCTCCTCGTCCATCTTCCAGCCGAAGCAGGCAGATCGTTGTCAAAAGAGTGAAAATGCAGGCACTATGTATCTGATCCGATCTGCGTGAGCTCCAAAAGGCTGAGCGTTACGCCATACCATCCCCCACTGGACATCCTTTCCTTCAACTTCTGAGCGCAATACGCGGGCGCCTGTTTCACGCAAGAACGCGAACGTTTCCGGCACCTGCCCGCGTTGGACCAAGCCCATAAGCATTTCATCGGTCTCTGTCGCAGCTTGGGCATGTTGAAGGCTTATCCGCCGCCGGACCCGCCCCAGGCGTCCTTCATAGTGCAACTTGAGATACCGCTCTGGAGTGTCGCTCTCAACTCTGACCGTTCGCGCACTTGCCGTGGGCTCCACAACGAACCAAGACTCGCGGAAGGACGGCTGAACGAGCGAAGAGAGTAGCGAACTGCCCAGCATGTCTGGATGCACGTAAATCGAGGACTTCGATACGTCGGCTGCTGTTCCGAGCAGCGGTGGCACAACACCAAGGTCCCAGAGTGTGACGCCCGCTTTGGCTGCAAATTCAAAGAGCTTGAATGCGCCGGGGGAACTGCGTGGGCACGTCGCGTCTGAGGTTGGGTAGGCAAAGGTAAAGCCACTCGGGGAACCGTCATTGACGTAACGTTCCATCGCTGTCAAGCCGGCCCTCGTGTCTCTCGAGATATCATCGAGTGTCATTTGATGGATGCGATCGACATTCTGATGCGGCAATCGCACGCTGACAGGCTTGCTGGGGCTTCATATGTGCAAGTGCTTCTCACCCCTTAAGGCAGCGCGAATTTGGATTAGTGCGCGCAGATTGTAGTTGTCCAGAGACGGAATGAACGAATCACGAGTTACCGTGACACTTGTTAAGCTGCTGGCAGCCTGTCCGGCAGGTCCAGCCACACAACCCGTGCCAGTCGATTCCTCGAGCTCCTTGAGAAACAGCCTGATCAAGGAATCGACTGGAAGACATTATCAAGAAGATCGAGCGGGCACGGGCCAAGCTGGAGGAGGTCAAACCCGGATGCACCCAGCCCAGAGGAAAAAAGAAGGCGGATGTTACGTAAAGTTATTTAAGAGACACTACACTAGCTTCCAGTTTCCAGAGTGGCCTGCCAACTAGAAACGGAATGGGGAAGTGTACCGCCGCCTTCGGCTCGCAGACATGTTCGCCTTCCTTGAACTCCACCGACAGGCGGCAGGGATGGCGGCTGGCGCTGGCGCTGGCGCACCACGCTTCGCTTGATGTCAGATTGGCGATTGCAGATTTCAAATTCATTTCCTCCGTCATCTGAACGCCGCCATGTTCGGGGTTGGGGATGGAACGGAGCGTTGAGGGTTGGAAGTTGAGGGTTGAGGGTTGTTCAGGGAAGATCGGATTACACGCGAGTGTTTTTGGATTTCTCGCTGCCCCTGGAAGCCACCACAAAGTCCAGGACTTCGAGAGGGACCTGGCCGAGCAAGTTGGGCACGGTGTCGTCCACTTCCACGACATCGAAGCTGCCGGGCCGGGCCAGCGGTTGAGGGTTGAGAGTTGGCGGTTGAAGGTTGACGGTTGAACGTTCTTCACGGGGATTGGCTCCTTCAGCCATCCCAGCTCGCGAATCACCTTGGATTGCAGGCAAAGGTGGGTTGAACCCGAAAACCGGAATTGGCCACAAAGAACTCAAAGAAACGCAAAGAGGGATGACGGCGTTGCCAGAGGCGGAGTCGAACGGAAATGAATTCAGCCTCTCGCTGCCTGAGCCTCTGTTTTTGTGGTCTTTGTGCTCTTTTGTGGCTCAATCATTAGGTTGCAGATTTGAGGTGTTGTTCGACAAAGGCGCGTACGCCACGCTGCGCTTGATTTGAAATGACAAATCCATGATTTCAGACCGGCAGTGGCGATGGTTTGCTGGGAATGGAAGCTGAAGGTTTTCGTCCTCATGGTTTCGTCCTCCAGATGGGCGTCCAGCAGTACCTCATCTTGCGCGTCTTTGCGCAGGGGCATTTGGGCGTGGTCAAGCGGCGTCATAGAGGCTGCGGCCTTCACGCCGGGCGTCGTAAGAGACAGTGCCGGGCATTTGGGACCATTCGTCAAACATGGCCTGGCTGACCACCAGTAATTCGGCCGGCAGGATCAGGCCGCGCAATACGCGGGTGAGGCGCACCATCTCGGCCACGCGGTCTTTGACCTCGGCCAGGACGAGGAGCAGATCCACGTCGCTGTCCTGGGTGGCGTCGCCGCGCGCATGGGAGCCGAAGAGGATGATCTGGCGCGGATGGGCGGCGTCCACACGAGGCGGCGGACCGCTTCGCGCAGTTTCTCCGGGGTCACGGCCCAGACCGGTTCTGTAGCGGTGGCGGTCATGGGAAGTCCGAAGTGCGAATGTCGAATGACGAATTCACATTAACCCTTGAAGGCTTTGTCCGCTGGCAGGCCAAACCGTCTCAACGCGGAATTTGGAATGCGGAACGTGGAATGCAGAGTGCATGTCAGCCTTTGAATGCCTTGTCCGGCGAAAGCTTGAATTCAGCGCGAATCCCCGCGTTTTCCTTCTTGCCGGCGGGCCAGAGGCCGTCGGCGGCGAATTGGATCTGGCGGCGCTGGTCGGCGATGTCTTTGACCAGTTTTTCCAGGGCCTTGCGCGTCGTGGTGGCGCCGGATTGTTCGCCGCTCTGCTCGGTCTCGACGCCTTGGTAGGCTTTGAGGGCGTCTTCGAGGGCCTTCAATTCCGCCGCTTCGATGCCCGGCAAGCCGGCGTCAGTAGCCCTGGCGAGCATGTTCGTGCCGCAGTCTTCGAGGGCGGATCGGCTCATGCCTTTCACGTTCTGCCCGTAGTAATAGTCGTCGAGGGCCGCCTTGTTTTTCGCGAAGTATTTCTGTTTGGCGGCGGATTGGACATTCTGGATTTGGGTGAGCAGGGCGTCGCGCCGGGCCTGCTCTTCCTGAGTGATGACTTTCTTGCCGGTCGTCTTGCCGGTGGCCTGGCCGGCCAGCAGGCGGGATTTCTTGAGGTCGGCATTGAGTTTAGTGAGGAAGGCCTCGTCAATCTTGCGCTTGGTCAGGGCGGTCGTGTACTCGGTCTTGGCGGCGACGACTGCGAGTTTCTCGGTGGCGGAGATTTCGTCCAGCCAGGCCTGGTTGATTTCGGAGCGTTCGCGGGCCGTTTTCTTTTCCGGGGCCTGTGGCGGAGTTGGAGCGGGTGGGTTTGGTGTTGGTTCTGGCTTAATTTCTTGGTGTTTCCTGCGGCTTTTCTACTGGATGGGGAGCAGGTTGCCAAGGAAAAAGTTGAAAATGGCTTGACAGGGGTTTGGCTGAACACGGGCGGAGGAGGCCAGAGGTCAGAGGCCAGAGGTCCGAATCGCCATCGAAACTGCTGCGGCAGCGGACAGCCGCGCTCCGAAGTGTGATTCTTCACAAGTCGTTGAAAATAGGTCATCTAGGCAGGACGATAAGGTTCCAAGGCAGCGCGATAGCATTTCAAGGCAGGCGGACAGCGTCTCAAGGTTGCCAGATAGAGTTTCAACGTTCCGCGATAGCGTTTCAAGGTGGTGGGACAAAGATTCTCGATTGGACGACAGCGTTTCTCGGCTGCCGGATAAGGCTTCTCGGCAGCGGAGTGCCGCCTCATGCTGCGGCGACAAGGTTTCGCGTTGGCGGGACCGATATTCTTGAAACAATTTCAGACCGTGCCGTGTTTTCAGGACGTGACGGAAGTTGAGAATGAAAAGTCCTATCGGTGGCAACCGTTGGAACGGCCCACTGTAAGACCACAAGAGACTGCGGATATGCCGGTCCTTTCAAAATTTTACGGAATAGTGATTCGGATGCTGTTTGCGCGGGCTTTGGAGGCGCGCTTTCATGCCTTCTATCAGGATTCAGAATTGGTGGTGGGCATTTGGCCGCTGAGAATAATTGACGGGGATGCTCCGGCGCGAGTGCGGCAGATGGTGCTGGAATGGGCGGCCCAGCATCAGCAGGAGTTGCTCTCCGCCTGGCTCCAATGCGAGTTTAGGCAGGCACCCATACACATTGCACCGCTTCAATAAGCAACCACTCTCCTCGCTATGAAATCTTTGATTTTGTTTTTATGCTGGTGCATCCTGCTGGTGTTATGCTGGCCGGTGGCGCTGCTGGCACTCGTGCTCTTCCCATTGGTCTGGCTTTTCTTGCTGCCTTTTCGTGTGCTGGCTGCGGCCATCGGAGGCCTCCTCGCTCTGCTCAAAGCCATTCTGTTTCTGCCGGCGCGGTTGTGCGGCTATCAGTCCAAAAGTTGACAATTGTGTAACCAATTGTCCGGGGTGGCGTCTTCCAGTTTGAACCAAACGCCGGAAGATCGGGCCATGACGGTTCGATCCACGGCGTCAACAACACATAGACCGGACAGACGTATGAAGAGAATTCACTTGGCCTGGATGGCCATGATGGCGCTGGGAACTTTGATTGCTTTCGCACCCATGACGCAAGCGCAGGATAAGAAAGCCGAAAGGAAAGCAGCCAAAGCCAGCGCGAAATCCAAAGTCGCGGCGGGAGAAAAGCAGGCCGCGCCTCGCGACCGGGTCAAACAAATCGCCGAAGAACTGCAACTGACGGCTGAGCAAAAGGAAAAGCTCAAGCCGATCTTCAAGGAGGAAAAGGAGAAACTGCAAGCCGTGCGCCAAGACGCCGCTTTGTCTCGCGAGCAAAAGAGGGCCAAAACCTTGGAGTTGCGGGAAGCGATCACCGCCAAAGTGAAACCGATCCTGACCGCGGAACAGCTTGAGAAGTGGAAGAAGGCGCAGGCACAAGGCCAGCAGCGACGCCGCCAGCAATAATTCCCGGCGCTTATTTCAGGCTCAGCAGAAAGGCCAGCAGGTCGCGGAATTCATCCGCTGACAGCGCGTTCTCCAATCCTTCGGGCATGATGGAAACGGCCTTGCGCTTCAGTTCTTTGATCTCGTCCTTGCGAAACAATTTCTCCGCCCCGGCCGAATCGCGCAGCACCAGCGTTTCGGCCGATTGCCGGACGATAATGCCATCGGTGTCATCACCCTCATTCAAAACCACGGAGTGCGTTTCATAGCCCTGAGCAAAGGTCGAACTCGGAAAAACAATCGACTCGATTAGGTCGCGCCCTGACCGCACGGCGCCGATTTTTGTCAGGTCCGGCCCGGTCAGACCGCCTTGCGCACCGATCCGATGACACGTGGCGCAAGGCGCCTTGGTCCCGAAAAAAACGGCGCGGCCGCGTTCTTCATTGCCACCCGACAGAAGCGGCTCGAACATGGCCAGGCGGCTGCCCTCCCCTGCCCTGCTCTCATTCACAAATTGAATCAACGAGCGGCCTCTGTCTTGCATGGCGTCGGGCAGGCGAGACACGATGTCCTGCAACTCCTGCTCGGAAGGCCGCCAGCCACGGTGGATGGCTGCCGCCAGGTAATCGAAAATGGGAACAAAGGCCTCTCCATTGAATTTCAGCAACGCCGGCAAGAGAAGGCGCGGCGAAACGACAGCGTCTTCTCGAACTGCGGCCAGCAAAGGGTTGATCTCGGCGGCGCTCATCTGCACGCGCCCAAGAATTTCCGCCGCCGTCAGGCGATGCAACGGGCTGGCGCTCGCGCTGACTTGCGCCAGAAGCAAGGCGAACGAAGCCGGTGAAACCTTGGGATGCCGGGTAACCACGGCGCGCAACGATTCCAGCCGCAACTCCGGCGACGCGCGCTGGTCATCAGCCAGCCGCATCAGTTGATCATCCAGGGCGGCGATTTGCAGCACGCCGGAGGTACGCGCCGCTTGGGTTCGCACGGGCAGATCAACGTCTGCCAAGGAATGCGCCAAGCCTGAAATCCAGGGATCAGGTATCAGTCTCAGACTACTTTCCGCCATCACTTCCAGCAGGAACCCGCAACGTTCCAAGGAAATATCCCGTGGGCGGTCTGACAATGCTTCGCCGATCAACTGTTGCACCGTGGTCTGCGCCTGAAAGGCAAGCATGAGGCTGCGCAGACCGGCTTTCTCCTCTTCGAGCAAGCTCGGCTTTTGAATCTGCGATTGCATAAAGGCCAGGGCCTGCCCGGCCCATTCGGGATGCTGCTGCAAAATGTGCAAGGCCGTCTGGCGCAAGCCGGCATCAGCGGCCGAAACACGCGCCAGGACTTCCTGATGCGCAAGGCTGCTGCGCGGCGGTTGGTCAAGCAACACCAACGCCGCTTTTTGGACTCGCGGATGCCGTTCTTGCAGTGCGCTTTCCAAGGCGGCTTTATCCGCAATTCGGTGCATGGCGTGAATAAGTGCATGCTCCAGAAACCGATCCAGATCGTCTTTGGCGAGGGCCTTCCAGAGCGCGGGCAGGGAGCGGGCGTCGCCGCAATGGGCCAGGGCTTGAGCGGCCGCGAGGCGAACAGCGGCAGACTCGTTTGACAAGAGCCGGCACAATTCCGGCGCCGCCTTGACATCGGCGCGCAAGGCCAGCGCCCGCGCCGCAGCAATCGCCATCTCAGGCTCGGCATCGGCCAAAGCGGCGCGCAAGAGCGGGAGCGCGGCAGGATTGGCGCTGGCTGAAAGGGCCCACAAGGCATGTTGCCTGGCCATCACATTCGTAGAGCCGGCCAAGAAGGCACCCATGGAATCTGAGGCCGCTTCTAAGCGCGAAGCCAGCCAGCGCTGAGCGCGGTCGCGCACAGCGGGCCGTGTGTCCTCGATCCGTGGTGTGACCTGTTTTGCGGCCACGTTCGTCCAATTGAGCTGCAATCCCCACGGATCAGGAACGCGGGGCGCAGCTTTGAATCGAACGCGGTAAATGCCGCCGGGAGCCTGCGAAGGACGAATTTTCCCCGTTGGGCAATGTTGCACGTACCAGCCGCCGGTATCGACGATGAGCAGGCTTCCATCCGCATCTTCCAGAACGTCTGAGGGATGAAAATCCGGATCATCGCTGCCGACAAAATCCGCCTCTTCCGTCCGAAATGTTGCGCCCAGCGGCAGGATGACATGGCGGCCCACCTTGCGCGCGTTATGCTGGGCCGAGAATAGGTTGTCGCGCATCTCCGGCGGAAAAGCCTGACCACGATAGAGCGTCAAGCCGCTGAGAGCCACGGCGGGATACAAGGAAATGGGCGGCAGCAGTTCTCCGGTAATGGGTTGGGGCGTGCTTGAGGGCAGGTCATTGTGCAAAGGATAAAGGCCTCCTTCGACGAGGTGAACCAGGGCGTCCCGCAGGCCGCCGCTCGGTCGCTGGAACCAATTGTCGGTGCCGATCATTTCGCCGCGCAGGGTGAACACGACTTCCACCAGGTTTTCAAAGCCGCGTCAAAGCACTTCCGGAGATGAGCCGTCTGGCCGGCAACGAAGCAAAGCCCCGCTTTGGCCTTGCAGGATCGTGCCGTCGCCGCGTCGAAGCCGATAGCCATCTGGATTCCCCATCGTCAGGTAAAGCCATCCGTCGGGGCCGAAGGTCAACCCATGCAGACTCCCGTTGTCCTTGTGCCCGAATCCGCTCAGGATGACCTGGCGGGTATCTGCCTGGCCATCATGATTGGTGTCCTGGTAAACGACGAGGTCGGGCGGGTCCGGCACATAGACTTTCTCCTCCCGGCAGACGATGCCCATGGGAAAAACAAGCTGCTCGGCAAATACCTTGGCTGATTCAAATCGGCCGTCGCCATCGCGGTCTTCGAGCAGCCGCACGCGGCATTTGCGAGTTTGAGCGCTCAGTTCCGCGTACAAATCCAGCCCGGATGATTCCGTCACGAACAGCCGGCCGCGTTCATCGAAGGCGGCGAACATGGGGAAAACCACTTCGGGACTGCCTGCCACTTTTACCAGCTCAAACCCGTCCGGCACTTGGTGAGCAACCGCAGCCGGCAAAGCCTGTGAGGCGAGCAGGAATGGAAGAAGAGGCAGAGGCCATGCGCGCCTGATTCCGGATAGCATGACGCAGAGATTAATCTGTGATTTCAAAACGTATCGCCGAAAACAGAAGGGATTTCACGAATGACCACGCGCAGGCTTAAGCCGCGCAGGCGCAATTCCTCGTCGAGTTGCGCATCGCTGCCTTTCGGGCTTTCCAGCAGTTTTTCGACCTCCGTTCGCCACTTGTTAAAGCGCTCCGCGTGCGGATGATCGGGGCTGGTCCAATGCCGAAGCAATCGCGCGCGCATGTCCGGGTATTTCCACAACATCCGGCCGTAGCAAAGCTTGGCGTAATCAGAATATAGAATTCCGCTTCCCGTCACGTGGGCAAAAGTCTCGAGTTACAATCCGGCTATCTTAATTGCCGCCACCAGTTTTCCCACGAGCAGGTTGGGCGCGCAACCGAGGACCACCACCGCCAGCGCCAGCAAACTTAAAGCGATCTTGCTGGGGAGCGGCGCGCGAATCATCTGGGCATCAACCGGCGCCTCGACGACATAAATCTGCTTCAGGACTTGCAGGTAATAGTAGAGCGACACCGCGCTCATGGCGATGGCCAGCGTGATCAACCAAACAAGGCCCAGGCTCTGGGCGGTGGACCCGACCGCCGTCGCAAACAGGTAGAACTTCCCGAAGAAACCCGCCAAGGGCGGAATGCCAGCCAGTGATAGCATAAAAATCATCATGCAAAATGAGACCAGAGGCGCGCGGCGGCCCAGTCCAGCAAAATCGGTCAACCGGGCGTCGCCGGTCGCATTTTCCACCACGGCCACGACCCCAAAGGCCCCCAGGGTCGTCAGCGCATACGTCACGACGTAATAAAGCAACGACGAAATGCCCTGCTGATTGCCGGCCAGGACTCCCAAGAGCGCGTACCCGGCATGCGCCACCGCAGAATAGGCCAGCAGCCGTTTGACATTGCTCTGCACGATCGCCGTCAGGTTGCCAAGCACCATGGAAAACGCTGCCAGGACGGCCAGCACCGGAACCCAGCCGGGGACCAAACTTCCCCAGGAGCCGCTCCCCTCCGCGCCGGCAAACCCGAGCATCATGACCTTGGCAAACAGGAAAAAGCTGGCCAGTTTGGAACCGGAAGCAATAAAAGCGGCCGACGGCGTGGGCGCCCCTTGATACGCATCCGGTGCCCAAAGGTGAAACGGCACCGCCGCCACTTTGAAGCCAAAGCCGATCACGGTCATGACGAGGGCCGCGACCAATAAAGGATCGAGCGCCTGTCCTTTCAAGGCGGCAGCGATCTGGCTGAGGTTCGTCGCGCCGGACAAACCGTAGAGCAAACTCAGCCCGAATAGAGTAAAGGCCGCCGCCATGCTCCCGAACAGGAAGTATTTCAGAGCGGCCTCGGCAGAGTTCAGGCTCTGCTTGGCGAACGCGGCCAGGATGTAAAGCGACAAGCTGGTCAGTTCGAGAGAAACGAAAATCATGAGGATGTCCTCGGAACTGATCATGAACATCATGCCGACGGTGGCCAAGAGCACCAAGGCAAAGTATTCTCCCACATGCTCGGTAAAGTTCGATTCCAGAGAGATCACCGCCGTAAACACCGTCAAGACCAGCAACGCTTGCTTGACCAATCGCGTCAACGGGTCCACCACCAGCATTCCCTGCATGGCATTGCCGTGCTGATCGATATTGAACATCCAGAAGACGGCCGCCAAACAACCCAGGCACGTAAAAGCCGCTCCCACTGCCAGCCGATACCGAACCGGCTCGGCGCGCATGACCAGCAAGTCAACCGCCAGCACCACCAAAGCCGCTAACACGACGATGGTTTCCGGCGCCGCCAGCTTGAGCACTTCGAAATAAGGCACACTATTCATTTCGCCTCCCTACTCAAAACAGTCCTCCTTTTCGCAAACCCTCAAACAGGGGCGAGCTAAAGCTGGGCACGATCAAATCCAACAACAATCTCGGGTAAAGTCCAATCAGCAACGAGGTCCCAATCAGGATCACCGCTCCGAACCGCTCCGGAATGGAAATGGCTTCCAGGGGATGCGTGCGCGGTTCCACCGCCGGAACATGCTCGCTGAAAAACGCTTGCTGCAAGGCCCGCAACGTGTAGGCAACCCCCACCAGAATCCCGAATCCGGCCAGGACCGCCAGCGTCGGAAAGGCGTGCCAGGCGCCAATCAGGACCTGCAACTCCGCCACAAAACCGCTGAAACCAGGCAAGCCCATCGAGGCCACGCTGGCGATGGCAAAGGTGACCGCGGCAAACGGAATGGCGCTGCTCAAGCTCATGCCCTGCAAGACAGCCAACTCCCGTGTGTGCGTCCGGTCGTAAACCATGCGCCCGACGACGCCGAACAAGAGGCCGGCGATAATGCCGTGGGAAAACATTTGCAGGACGGCCCCGCTGAGGCCGATTTCATTGAGGGTCACCAACCCGAGCAAAACAAATCCCATGTGGCTGACGCTGGAGTAACCGATGACAAATTTAAAATCCTTTTGCACCAATGCTACCATCGCCCCGTAAATGATTCCGATCACCGCCAGCAGCCCGACTTCGTTTTGCCAGGCTTTCAAACCCAGCGGGAACAACGTCATCGCCACCCGCAAGGCTCCGTACGCTCCCAGCTTCATGACCACGCCCGCCAGCAACATGGAGGCCGCGGTCGGCGCAGCCACATGGCCGGTCGGCGCCCAGGTATGAAACGGCCAAAGCCCGGCCAAAACCGCAAAGCCCACAAATACCAAAGGAAATGCCCAGTATTGAAATGACTCCGGAAACGGATACTTGGCCAATTCAAACAAGCTCATGGTGTTGGCCCCGGCGACGACAAAGGCCGCCACCAGGCCGATCAAGACCATGGCGCTGCCCACGAAGGAGTAGAGCGCCAGTTTCATCGCGCCGTACTCCTTGTTCGTCGAACCCCATATGGCGATCAGAAAGTACTTCGGTATGATGGCCAGTTCGTAAAACACAAAAAGCAGCAGCAGGTCAAAGCTGAGGAAGACTCCATACACGCCGCCAATGAGAGCCAAATAGAAGGCGAAGAACTCCTTCACGCGATGTTCAACATTCCAGGAAAACAAAATGCCGGCGACCGCCGCGATGCCGGTCAAAATCACCAGCGTCAGGCTGATTCCGTCAGCCGCCAGGTGGTACGCGATGCCGAGCGAGGGAATCCAGGGAACGCGGCATATCGTGAGAACACCCGATCCGGCCTGGTACTGCAGCGTGCCAGCCAGAGCGATGACAAATCCAACGAGGGCCGTGACCAAACCGATCATCCGCGCGGCGCGTTTGTGGGCCGGGTCCAGCAGCATCAGCACTGCCACTCCCAAAAACGAAATATAGACTGTCCAGGCGAGCATGGTCACATCACGGATTGTGGATTCCACCCCGCCGCCGCCAACCTATCCGGCCGGGAGGAGAAGCCAGAGTCAGCGAACGCCACTGAATCCTGAGAGTTGGATTTACCTTGGAAAATTTGTTTATGGCCTTTCATGCGTACCTAGAAATTAATCGCGCCGACCATCTGCAACACGGTGCTGTTAATCATTTCAATGACAATTTGGGGATAAATGCCCAAAGCGAACATCAACACGATCGCCGGCAGGACCACCAACCGCTCCGACAAGCTGAGGTCAGCCATGCCGGCCCACCTGGCATTGACAGGGCCGTTAAACACCTTCTGCAACAGAGTCAGAAAGAAAATCGCGGTCACCAGCAATCCCACCGTCGATAAAGCCGCCGCCCAGGTCGCCAGGGAAAAGGTTCCTTTGAAAATCAGAAATTCCCCGACAAAGCCATTCAGCCCCGGCAAACCCAGCGAGGCAAATAGTGAAATCCCCATCAAACCGCAAAAGATCGGCGCGACCTTCCGCACTCCGCCAAAATCGTTCAGCCCCCGCAGCCCGCCGCTGCGCCGCTCGAGAAAACCAACAAAACAGAATAGAACCGAGGCGGTCAGCCCGTGATTGAACATCTGCAAGAAGACGCCGTTGAGCGCGGCGGCTTTCTCGGTTTCCCACGGTGGCCCGTCGCCGGTGAACTTGGTGACCGCAAAGATGCCCAGCAGACAATAGCCCAGATGATTAATGGAGGAGTAGGCAAGCATCCTCTTCAAGTCCTTCTGGACGAAGGCGGCGCACGCCGAGAAAACAATCGTGATGACGGCCAGCCAGAGGAGCAGAGGCAGGATCATGCGGATTTGCTCAGGGAAGAGCGGCGCCAAAATGCGGATGAACCCATACACTCCCATCTTCGACATCACTCCGGTCAAAAGCATGGTTGTTCCGGTCGGCGCTTCGGCATAGGCGGCCGGCAACCAGGTATGGAATGGAATGAGCGGAACTTTGACGGCAAAGCCCAGAAAGACACCCGTGAAAATAATCAGCGCCAATTGCGAAGCGCTCAGGCTGTACCATCCTAACTTGACCGACAGCGCCGACGCCAGTTCTCCGGTGCGCGCCAGTTCAGCCAATCGCAGGAAATCGAAGGTGCCCGTGGCCAGGTAAATGGCGAGAAAGGCCAGCAACATGGCCACACTGCCCACCATCGTGTATATGAAAAACTGCGTCGCAGCCGGTCCGCGTTGCGGCCCGCCCCAGAGTTTGATCAGGAAAAAGGCCGGCACCAGGCTCAGTTCCCAAAAGAAGAACCAATGGAAAAAATTCAGCGCCGTGAACGTGCCGAACAAACCGCTTTGCAGGAAAAGCATCAAAGAAAAGTAGATCGGAACATTCTTCTCGATCTGCCACGAAGCCAGCATCGCCATCGGCACCACGATGGCCGAGAGCATCACCATCAACAAACCGAGGCCATCAACGCCAACAGAATATTCGACGCCCAGCGTTGGAATCCAAACGTGGTGCTTGGGAAATTGCAGATCGGGCGAGGCAGGATCAAACGATTTCCAGAGGCATCCTGCCAGAACGAGCGTCACCAAGCTGAAGCCCAGCCCCAGCGCGCGGGCCAACTTCTTGTGCTCCGAATTCAATCCAATGAGCACCATCGCACCGACCAGGGGCGTGAACGTCAGCACGGTGAGGATAGGAAACTCGTTCATGACGCCCTGCACCCCCATGTCAAAAGCAGAATCAGAAACGTCAGCGCGACGCCGATCACCCGCAAATAATTCTGCACCTGGCCATCCTGCAAACCGGAGAAGAATCTTCCACCGCGCTTGAACCGGTCGCATCCCTCATCGAAACCCAGATTGATCACATACTCGTCGAAGAAACGATTGAGCCAGGAAAACCCGATGACGCAGAGCGAAACGATCTGCACCGCCCCTCCCCAAATCCAGCGGTCGAGCCAATCACAGACCATGGCCCACCAGGCGTTGAACCGGACGACCGTGGCCTCATAAAGCTCATCGACGTAATACTTCTGCCTGAGCACGGCAAAAAGGTCGGGCTGCCATTGTTCCAGTGTATCTGTTTCCTCCGCCTTCGACACTGGTTTTCGGCCATAGAGCCACCAGCCTAATCCGATGCCGGACAACACGACTAAAGTGGACAGCAGCATGAGCGAAAGCCCTTTCCAACCGAATGCCTCATGCGCCGCGCCCGCCTCGGGTCCCGTCAAAAAATGCTGAAACCCCGGCCAGGCCGGCGTGCCAACAAAGCCAAGCGTCGCGGTGAAAACAGCCAGAATGACCAAGGGAATCGTCATGACCGCAGGGCTTTCATGAGGCTCGTGCATCCCGTGGACGCCGGAGTGAGCCGGCGCATGGCCTCCCCTGCCCCGCGGCGCAGAGCCGGGCGCAGCCTGAAGGACCTGCCCACGATACGCTCCAAAAAACACGTAACAAACCTGCCGCGTCATGTAAAAAGCCGTCAGCAAAGCGCCCAACAAACCAAGATAAAACGGCCCGCCGTGTGCCGCGTGCAAAATGGCATCCTTGCTCCAGAAGCCCGCAAAGAGCGGCACGCCGGACAAGGCCATCATGCCGACGGCGTAGGTCCAGAAGGTCCAGGGCATGAATTTTTTCACGCCGCCCATCCGCCGAATGTCCTGCTCATCGTGACAGCCATGAATCACCGAGCCGGCGCCCAGGAAAAGCAGCGCTTTGAAAAAGGCATGCGTGATCAGATGGAAGAGGCCGATGGCAACCCCGCCCACGCCCAGCCCCATCATCATATAACCCAGTTGCGACACGGTAGAGTATGCCAGAATCCGCTTAATGTCGGTTTGCGCCACCGCAATGCTGGCCGCAAAGACCGCCGTGATAGCACCCACCCAGGTCACGACCGTCAGCGCCGCCGAGCTTCCGGCCACGCCGCTGGCATCGGCATCCATCAGAGGATAGACGCGGGCCACCAGGAAGACTCCCGCGGCCACCATGGTGGCCGCATGAATCAGCGCGCTGACCGGCGTCGGGCCTTCCATGGCATCAGGCAGCCAAACGTGTAGCGGCACCTGGCCCGATTTACCCATGGCCCCGCAGAAGATGAGCAGCGCGATCCCGGTGGAAGCCGACAAGCCGAGCATCGTGGTTTGAGCCACCAGTTTCGTCAGAGCAGACTGTTCCAGGCAACCATTGCCACCGTCATACAATAACAACGTGCCGGTTTGCGAATAAAGCCAAAGCATGCCGAGAAAAAAGCCAATGTCGCCAATGCGAGTCGTGATGAAGGCCTTTTTCGCCGCCGCCGCCGCGCTCGGCTTGTGATACCAGAATCCAATGAGAAGATACGAAGCCAGCCCAACCAGTTCCCAGCAGATGAACAGCAGCAGCAAGCTGTTGGCGATGACGACGCCCAGCATCGCCGCGGCGAACAGCGCCATGAAACAGAAAAACCGGGTGAAATTCTCGTCCTGCGCCATGTAACCGATGCTGTAGATGAAAATGAGCAAGCCGACGAGCGTCACCATGACCAGCATGGCCGCCGCCAGCGGATCGAGCACCCAGCCCAACTTCAGCCATTCGCCGCCGAACTGGAACCATGGGAAATTGAAAACCTGCCGCGCCTCCTCGCCGTGCCCGCCGTGCTTGAGCGTGTGGGCAAACGCACCCAGCGAAAGCAGAAACGCCCCCATCATCGAGCCAATGGCCAACGACGCGGAAAACTTGCGGCAACGCTGCGGCGCAAGCGCGCTCAACCCCGCCGCCAGCATCGGCAGCGCAGGAATCAGCCATAAATTCTTTGCAATCCAATTCATCCGTTGTTTAACCCAAAGGCGCAAAGGCGCAAAGATGTGGAGAGCGTGCGTTCCCCTTTGCGTCTTTGCACTGCCATCTGTACGAATCCTCGCGGGCCGCGAAGATTCTGGCGGAGCGCGGACAGCCTTGTCCGCGTGTTCGCGTCCCGCCCATCCCCACGCGCGGACAAGGCTGTCCGCGCTCCTTTGGTTGCGGCTCCGCCGCGCTGCGTCTTTGCGTTAAAAGTTTTCATCCCTTCATCGAATCTATTTCGATCAGTTTGAATTTCTCCGACGCGTAGCAACGGCTTTCAAAGCAGCCTGTCTGCGCTTGCGGCGCAATTTAGTCACCCGCGTCTTGCGAGTCAGCGCGGCCTTGCGTCCAGCATCCTTCATGCGCTTGCGCCAATTCACAGTCTTGGGGCGGTCGCGCATCACGACGATGGTTTCCGTCGAGATTATGTCGAGGTCGTGCATCTTGTGACAGTTCGGGCAAAGGATGACGAGATTCTTCGCGTCATTGTTGCTGCGGTTTCCGTCAATGTGAGCGACTTCCAAAACAGCTTCCATACCGAAGCCACAGTGGGCGCAAACCGGATCGTATTGCTCGAAAGCGAGTCGGCGATAGTTCACTCGTTTGGCAATGTGGTTTGCGTCCTCTCCAAGCGAAACTGCCCCAGCCAAGCGCAGGAAAGGCTTTCGCGTCCATGAACTGTCGCGGGACAACTTCCGTGTTGAAATTTGATTGTTGCCTTTCATCCCTTCATTGAATCCACCTCGTCCACATTGATTGTCTTGTAATGTCGGTAAATCGCAATGATCAGCGCCAAGCCGACCGCTGCTTCCGCCGCATCAAATCCCGCCTTGTCGCGCGTCTGTCCCGTGTTAAAGTTTGGCCGTATGGCATACCTGACGATGAAAGCCGAGATTGACCACGGGCGCATCACCGTTGCCGAGCCGGAGAAGTTGCCGGCCACGGGGAAGGCGCTGCTCACGGTGCTGGATTCGCCGGAGCGCAAGCCGGATTGGAACAAGGTCATGAGCTTGCTCGGCACGATGCAGAACAAGGTGGACGGCCTGACGGTTGAACGCGAGGCGCGCGCGGGGTGGGATGAGCGCGAGCGCCGCGAGTGGGGCAACCGCTGATGCGCTTGCTGCTGGATACGAATGTCTGGATTGATGCCCACGCCGGCAAGACCGATGCCTGCGGCGTCTTCACCAAAGCCCGCGCCGCCCAAGGCGCGTGGGTTGGTTTTTCCGCAATCACCCGGCTCGAAGTGTTGGGCTACTCCGGATTGACCGCGACCGATGACAAGGCGTTGAGGGAACTTCTGGCGCAATTCGAGGAAGTGCCGGTGCTGCCCGCCGTGATTGACGAGGCGATCCGCCTGCGCCGATTGCACAAGTTGAAGACGCCCGATGCCATCATCGCCGCCACCGCCTTGCTCCAACAAGCGGAAGTCCTCACGCGCAACACGTCCGACTTCAAGAAAATCAGCGGGCTGTCCGTGCTGGACACACAAAACTTCTGAACGGCGGCTGGACTTCCGGCCGCGTTTGATTCGCCTGCAATTCCTGTTTCGTTCTGCTTTCATCCCTTGAGCGAATTCATTTTATCGAGGTTAGTTGTTTGACAATGCCGGTAAATTCCGATCACCAGTGCCAGCCCGACTGCCGCTTCCGCCGCGGCAATGCCAATCGAGAAAATCACAAAGATCACTCCCGTCACTGCTTCCGGATGGGGGCCATACCGCCAAAAGGCAATGAAATTCAGGTTGGCCGCGTTGAGCATCAGTTCGATGCCAATCAACACCAGGATGGCGTTGCGCCGCGTCAAGGCGCCGGCCAATCCGATGGCAAAAAGGAGCGCAGAGAAAATCAAGTAATGGTGAAGAGGGCTCATCGTTTCTTCTCTTGCAGGGCAATGATGACGGCGCCGATCAACGCAGCGGTCAGGAGCAACGCCATGACCTCCAAAGGCAGAACGTACTGCGTCATCAGTTGCTCCCCAATCCGGCGGACCGAGACGTCCGGCTGGGGCGGCAATTTGCGATCAATCGCTGCGCTGGTTAAAGTGGAGATGACCAATACGCCGAGAACCAGCATCGCCACGGACACGCCGACCAGCCATGAGCCGGCCACCAGGGGTTGAGCGGTCCCCTCCTCGCTGCGGGTCAGCAAGATTGCGAACACAATCAGAATGGCCACGGCTCCGATGTAAACGAGGATTTGGGCAAAGCCGACAAACTGGGCGTCAAGCTGAAGGAAAAACGCGGCCAAGCCGGCAAACGTGACCGTGAGGCACAGCGCGCAATGGACCAGGTTGCGCAAGCTCACGGCGGCCAGGGCGCTGCCCAAGGTCAGCCCCGCGATAATGAAATAGGTTGTCTGCATCTGTCAGTTGCGGTCCACAAAATCGTTTTTTATGCGGTTCTTCGGTTTCCCCGCCCATGACTCAAGTCAAATCCACTGATGTAAGAGCCGCTCATATTTCCATCTAGCGGGCATACCGATAGGTGCGTTTCGTCAGTTTCTTGCTTCCGGCCAGCGCGCGGCCCAACAGCACAAACGGCCCCACAATCAGCGCCGAACACAAAAGCCAGCGCCATAAACCCGCGGGCATGTACCGCCAAACACCGGCCACCAAAATATTGATCAGCGCCATGGGCAACATGAATTTCCACGCAAAGTTCATCAGTTGATCGATGCGCAGGCGCGGCAGCGTGCCGCGCAGCCATATAAACAGGAAAACGATCGCCAGCAGTTTGGCGAAGAACCAGACGTAGGACGGCACCCAAGTCAGGAAGGGCAATGGCGCGTGCCACCCGCCCAGGAAAAGCGTGATGCCCAGGCCGCTGATAGCGAACATGCCCAGGTATTCGCCCAGGAAGAACAAAGCGAATTTAAATCCGGAGTATTCGATATAATAGCCGGCGATGATCTCGGATTCACCTTCCGGAAGATCAAAGGGCGACCGGTTGGACTCGGCCGTGGCCGCAATCATAAACAGAACAAAACCGGCCAAGCCCCACGGGGTGAAAACATGCCACTTGGGAAGCCAGCCGAAGTAACCCTCTTGCGCCTCCACAATGGTCACGGTGGAAAGAGAACCGGCCATCATGATCACGGTCACGGCGGAAATAACCAGGGGAACTTCGTAGCTGATCATCTGGGCGATGGCCCGCATGGCGCCCAGCATTGAATACTTATTCCGGCTCGACCAGCCCGCCATAAACACAGCAAGCTCCGTGGCCGCGCCCACGGCGAAGAAGAACAAAACGCCCGCATCGAGATCGACCGCTACCAGGTTGCGGCCACAGGGCAAGACCGAATAAGCCAGGAAGACAGGCACAACCAGAGCAATGGGGGCCAGGAAATGCACCACCTTGTCGGCAACGCGAGGCACGATGTCTTCTTTGGTCAGCGTCTTCAACCCGTCTGCTATGGGCTGCAAAAATCCGAATGGCCCGACGCGGTTTGGACCGTACCGGTTTTGAATGCGCCCGAGGCCCTTGCGCTCCAGGACCGTGGTGATCGCAAACAAAAGCGGAAAAACCGCCACGATCATGACCACCGAAAGAAGGATGGAAACAAGCGGCTGCCATGCTGGCGGCAAAAGGCCGACCGCCCAGTGCTTCACGCTGACGAAGATTTGGTCGAGGGCTTCAAACATGTTCGTGGTTCAGTTTAAGGCCACAGGGAGCAACACCCAGGTCTTGCGATCGCAGCGCGGGGGAGCCGCAACCAAAGGAGCGCGGGCGTCCTCGCCCGCTTTTGCCCCATCCTTTTCACAGAGTGCAGCAAGTCCATTGGCGCCCGCAGGAAGGTCGGAGTCTGTTAGCCAGAGCATCATTGGGAAAGAGCCGGCTGGGCGGCAGGAGCCGGTTTGACTGCGGTGGCCGCGGCCATTGCGGTCGCCTTCCTTTTGGCTTCGGCTTTGGCCACTTGGTCGGCAAGGCGGGCGTCCACTTCCTCGGCTTCCGCCGGATGAATCTTGCGATAGTACGTGTTTGATTTGGCCAAGCGCTGCTTGTTCAGCAAAAGGCTTTTGAAACGGTCGAAATCGCTCAGCTCATATTCCGTGTCCATTTTGACGGCGTCGAACGGGCAGACTTCCACGCAAATCTGGCAACTCATGCAGACGGAGATGTCGAGATCGAAAATCCGGGGACGCTTTTGCGGTTTCCCTTTCTCGTCGCGCTCCAGAACAATGTAAATGCATTGGGGCGGGCATTCCTTTTCACAAATCTTGCAGGCGACACAACGCAATCCTCTGTCCGGGTCGTCGCCGTCATAGACCAGAAAGGGAAAGTTGCGTGCGTTCTCCTGCGGCGGAAGCCGTTCTTCCGGATACTGGACCGTGACCAGCCGCTCCGCGCTGACGTAGCTGCCAAAGAAGTTGGTGGCGGTCACCACCATGCCTTTGATAATGCCTTCGCCTAACATGAGATCAGGATTGTTTCAAGGGTTTTGCCAGGAATTCCGTTTTCACCGGTCCACCTCACCCAACACAATATCCACGCTGCCGAGGATAATCACGACATCGGCCACTTTTTGGCCCAGACACATGTCTTCGAGAATGGTGAGATTGATAAAGCTGGGCGGACGCACCCGGTAACGGTAGGGATTGGGCGAGCCATCGCTGATGAGGTAAAAGCCCAATTCGCCTTTGGGACACTCGATCCGGCCGTACGCTTCGCCCGCTTTCGGACGGAAGTTCCGCAGCTTGGCCTTGGCATCCATGATGGGGCCGTCCGGCAGGCCGCGGATGGCTTGCTGCAGGATCTTCACCGACTCGCGCATTTCCAGCACGCGGACCATGTAGCGGTCATACACATCGCCATGCGCCCCGAGAGGCACGCGGAAGTCGAACCGATCGTAAATGCCGTATCGGTCCACCTTGCGGATATCATAATCGACACCGCTGGCCCGCAGCATCGGGCCGGTCACGCCGGCGTTAATGGCCAATCGGGCTGGAAGCACGCCGACACCCTGTGTCCGGGCAACCAGGATTTCGTTTTCGGTCAGCAAGCTTTCATACTCGTCAAGAAAGCGCGGGTAATTGTCCACCACCCGCCGGGCCTGCTCGAGCCAGCCGGGTGGCAGATCGACACGGCAGCCGCCAAACCGCATATAATTGCACATCATGCGCGCGCCGGTCAGCGCCTCAAACAGGTCCAATATCTTCTCGCGCTCACGGAAGGCGTACATGAGCGGCGTGCCCAGCGCCCCCATGTCCTGCACCAGAAAACCAATCAGGCAGGTGTGATTGATCAGGCGCGTCAATTCGGCGGTGATGACGCGGAGGTACTCCGCCCGTTCCGGCGGCTGCAAGCCAGCCAGCTTCTCCACGCTCAAAGCGTAGGCCCAGTTATTGGTCAGGGAGCAGAAATAATCGAGCCGGTCCGTGTAGGGCATGGAACCGAGATAGCTGATGCCTTCGGCAATCTTCTCGTGATTCCGATGCAGATAGCCAAACACCGGCTTGAGCTTCACGATCCGCTCTCCCTCCAACACGACGTCCATGCGGAAAACACCGTGCGTCGAGGGATGATGCGGTCCCATGGAGATTTCGAGCAGTTCCCCTTCCCTGGAGCCGTCGCCGGAAATCTTCGGCGTGATGGCGAAGTTTGGCTCCGTCGCCACGCCGGGCAGATTTCCGGCCGAGCTGGCCGCTCCGCCCGCATGCTCTGTCACGGTGTTAATCATCGGTTTGCCTCGCTTGCGTAGTGTCGCTTCGCCTTTTCAAGCACTTTATCATGCGGCGTCGGCTCGTACTCGTAGTCGTCCGGCTCCACATAATCCTTGCGCATGGGATGATCCTGAAAACCGTCCCACATGAGGATGCGCCGCAAGTCCGGATGCTGATCGAAGACAATGCCGAACAAGTCGTAGATTTCCCTTTCTTGCAGTTCCGCTCCGCGCCAGACAGCGGTGAGCGAGGGCAGATGGGCTTTGTCCGACCGGTTTTCCGTGCGCAGACGCAAGATGACAGGCCCCTGTTTCAACGTCATGGAATAAAGATGATAAACCGCTTCCAAGAAGCCCGGCCTTTTCTTCTCGATCAGTTCCTCAACCTCTTTCTCGACTCCGTCGATCACTTTCTTGACCTTGACCTTCTCTTTTCTGACCGATTCCGGCCAGTCGATGCCCGTGACGTTGGAAGCATAATCGAGCTGCAACTGCGCGTCCTCCCGCAAAAAGGAAGCCACAGCGACCGCATGCGCGTTGTCCACCAAGAGCGAAGGTTGATTCGCCGGGCTGTCATTGGGAATGAGGCGCAGGCCAGCTCCGGGAAGGGCGGCTTCAATTCGCGCTTTGATTTGTTCGAGCGTTTCCATGTCAGGACCGGCGTCGTGCCTCAACTTTCGCCTCGGATGACGGCGGGCGGCTGCCACACATCCGGGTGCTGCGGCGGCTCCAGATCATGCGCGCCGAAGCGCGGGATAACGAATTCGCTCGGCGCTTCGGCGCGGAGATGGCGGGGACGATCCGGGCCAGCCAGTCGCTGGCCGTCGATTTTGTGTTGCAGCGTCATCAGCGCATGGATCAGCGCCTCCGGGCGAGGCGGACAGCCGGGAATGTGCACATCCACCGGCAGATACCGGTCGATGCCTTTCAAGACGTTGTAGCCCTGCTTGAAGGGTCCTCCTGAAATAGCGCAGGCCCCCATGGCGATGACATATTTCGGCTCGGGCATCTGATTGTACAAGCGCACCACTTGCGGCGCCATTTTCTTGGTCACCGTGCCCGCCACGATCATCAGGTCCGCCTGGCGCGGCGTAGGGCGAAACACTTCCGCGCCGAAGCGCGCCAGGTCAAAGCGCGCCATCGACGCGGAAATCATTTCAATGGCACAGCAAGCCAGGCCGAAGTTGAGCGGCCAGACGGAGCTGCGCCGGCCCCAGTTGTAGAGGCCCTCCAGGGTGATCGTAAAAATCCCCTGCTTGCTCAATTCACTGCGCAATCCTTCGTCCATGCGATTAATTCACGGTTGCCGATCTCAAATTCATGGTTTCATTGCACCCCGCCCGACCAAGCCGCACCGCGGCGCGACGGCCCGCTCTTCCCGTCATGGCCAGGAGAGAACACCCTTTTGCCAGGCCCATATCAAGCCTTCCACCAGCAGCAACAGAAAAATCATAATGGCAACAAAACCGCCGATGGAAAGCCCCGTGAAGGCCACGGCAAACGGAAGCAAAAAGATCGTTTCGACATCGAAGATCAGAAAAACGATGGCATACAGGTAGTACTCCGATTTGAACTGAATCCAAGCGTCGCCCTTTGATTCCAAGCCGCATTCATAGATGGCATTCTTGTCCGGACCCGGTTTTTGCGGCGAGAACGTCCTGGCCCACAAATAGGCCAAGCCAATGGGAACCAGGGGGAACAAAACCGCCACCACCAAGAACACGGCCAAAAAGGAGTAAGGATGGTAGTCGGATGGCATGATGCGAGTCAGTATTTGCTGTAAACCACTTCAACTGGCCAATTTATCTGCGAATGGCCACACGGGTTGAAAAAAGTCATCTTCGGGTGATCGAACCTGGCATCGCAAAACGTCTCAATTCCGCTCCGTTCGTGGGCGAGCCAGGCCGATGGATTGCGCGATGTCATCAAATTCTTCCCGGCTGACCTCTTCTATTTTTTTGCCTCGGGCGGTCAATTGCTCGTTAATCTTGATGGCCTTTTCCGTCATCAACTCATGGGTCGCCGCCGACCCGCCCAGCAAAGCGAAATTTGGCCCGGTGGTAATTCGCTTGTGGCCATCTGAATCCAAGCCCAATCCGAGCAGGATGGCCTTTTCGTTTTTCTTAGCCAATTGCGACATGGGATGAAACTAGAAGCTGGCCGCCTAAAGTCAAGCATAGGAGCATTTTGCCTTAATGGATGTCCAGCCCGAGCGGGGAACGATCCCGGTTTCTTTCCTGGTCAGAACAATTTCCCAATGTTGCATTGCCTGGATTTGTAATTGCGATCCCAGGAAGGGCGCTAACCTTAATTTGGCAATTGGTTCTCCTTTTTTGTTTCCGCTTCCCCTGTCATGCCGCCGTCAAATTCGGCGTCAATTTTTCTGCTCTCGCTCCCCCATCTTTACGGTTATGCTGGCACCGTGAGTGAACGTCCGTTGTCTTCGGCATTAATGCGCAGGATAAAAGGCACCGCTCTCTGGGCCCATGTCTTCGGGGAGGAATAGGATTCGGCTGAGGCGCCAAAACAGCTTTGCAGCATGTCGGTATTGATGATCCCGGGATTCAGTGGAATGGCGGCCATGCCCGAAGGCAGTTCCTGGGCCAGCGCCTGGGTGAGACCTTCGATGGCCCATTTCGTCGCGCAATACGGCGCCACTTCGGCGTCAACAGATCGTCCCCAGCCGGAACTGAAGTTCACAATGACACCGCTCTGGCGCCGGATCATGGCCGGGAGAAAATGCCGGATGACATTGGCCACCCCCTTGATATTGACATCGATGACCCGGGAGAATTCGTCGGCGCTGACGTTCCAGAGAGGAGCATTCCGGTTGATGATAGCCGCATTGTTGATTATGAAATCAGGCGGGCCATGCGCCAACCGGAGCCGCTTAGCCCAGGCTGCGACTTCGCCATCCGACGCCACGTCCACTGCGGCGATATCGTGCGGCTCTGCAAAGAGGCCTTTTAATTCCTGGACGAGTGACCGAGCGCGGCCACAACCAAGAACGACGTGCCCTCGGCGGGCAAACTCCTCCAACATCGCCCGGCCCAGGCCGCGTGTAACTCCGGTGAGAAGAATGGTTTTGGCCGATTGATCTTGAGCTGAAGCCAATGACATGGTTGCTGTAAAACAACAAAAAACCGAGCCGGCAAGCAGAATCTGGAAGGGGCTGTAATCACTCAGTCACGGCGGGTGAATGAATTCCTTTCGGGAAGGAGCGCCAGTTTCCAACCGGCTTCGGGACGGAGAAAACTGATAAGCCGACTGGAAGCCAGCTCTCCGCCCACCGTGACTGACCCATCACAAGGGGTTTTCTATGCCCCCCAAAAGACACTTGACTTGAGCCAACTCCGTTTGAAAAGCTGTCAATCGTTGATTGTCAACCACTTGCATGACTAAAATCTGCGCCTTGAATTCTCAACAGGCCACCGAAGCAGGCAAGCGCCTTTTTATACTCTCGAGTTGGAATCCGAACCCCGGCCCGCCGACAGTCGATAAATCGACGTTGCCAGCCCTGCGCCGATAAAGCCCTGGATGGACTTCCGCCTCGCATCTCGAGGCCTCAGGATAGAACTGCATGGCGTTGGTCTCCACACCCATGATGGTGCCGGCGTGCGCCGCCAGCAGCACATGCGGAATCTGGGCCAGCATCGGATTGGTAAGGTCTTGCACCATCAAGGTCATGCCATGCGCCTTGGCCCAGCAGAGACTGAGCAAGGCGCCGGTCTGGGTCTTGCAGGTTTTCAGCGCGACCCCTGTCCAGCCGAGCGCGCGGCCCAGCTTGAGCATCTGCCAGTCATGGGCGCTTTCGTCCATGAACAACGGTTTGCGGGCCGAAACGCTGTGGACCTCGATTCGGTTCCTTTCCAGATCATAAGGAAAAGGCTGTTCCACGTAGAGGATCATGCCGTAAAGGCGCGGATGCTCCTCCAAAAGCCGGTCGAGAATGGCGTTCACGTAAGCCGGATCGGTCACCGTGCAATTGAAGTCCGCCGAGAGCCAAAGCGCGCCCTGCTCCAAGCCAATGGTTCCGACTTGCACCAGCCGCTCATAATCCCAGGCGCTGTCATTGCCCCTCAGCTTGACTTTGAGGCAGCGCAGACCATCGCGCTTGATCCAGTCTGGGAGCAAAACCGGGTAGCCGTCCTTGGGTTCAGTCCCGTCGAGTTCAGGCTCATGCAGGAGGTCTTTTCCTCCGACCAAATGCCAGGCGGGCAGTTGCTGCGGACGAGGGAAGACGAGAAAATCCGCCGGATATTTGTTCCGGAAGGAAAGGTTCGCTCCCTCGGCCGGCGTCAAAAAGCAGCTCAGGTCCCGGTTCATAAAACGGGCGTTGTAGGTGTCGTAAACGGGCACTCCATTCAACACGCCGTAGGCGTCATGCAACGCCAGATCGTAAGCCGAACAGCAGACCAAAGCGGCCAGCCACGGCATCGGCTCCGGGTTCGCCCGCTCCGCATTGAATGCCTGCCACAAACTTGGCAGTTGCTCCTGCAGGAATGCATGGCCGATTTCCAGGGCATGCCCGCCGGTCCGAGAATCGGCCCAACTGCGTGTGAGCCGAATACAAAAATCTTTAAGCGCCTGGTGGCGGCTCTCATACGAAAGGGAACTGGGCCAGACCCACTGCACGCTCAGCGGTGTTTCGCCCCACCCTTCCGCAGTCTGGCCTCGAGCATTGGCCACCCGCAAACAGACCCGAGCGCAGGTGACCGAAGTCAATGTTTCCGCCCCAAACTTCAGCGGCACACGCGTGGCAATAGGCAGAAAGAAAAGCGAGGCGCCAACGGGATAAATGTCAGTTTCTTTCGACACAAGTCTTATTCCTCGGCCGGCCAGGTAAAGATATCGCACCCAATCTCACTGCGCGCATCCAGGACCAGCAGGTTGCCTTCAAACCGCCACATCCGGCAATAGACCCAAACATCGCCGATGCAGACCGCCAAGACTACGGCGCTCAAAAATGCCGACCAAAATGATGGGTAAACAAACAGATACAGCAGCGACATCGATCCGGTGACGATCAGGGGGAAAAGAGCATAAAACCGATAGGCCCGAACCGTGATGGGCTTGCCGCAATGGCAGTACGGCATGAGCGCTTTCCACATCACCCCAAATTTGCAGTCGCTCCACGGAATGCGGCTCCAGCAGATCAAGGCACTGGCGTGCAACGCTTCGTGAATGATGATAAGGCTCAGCAGCACGAGCAGCATCCAGTACGGTTCCGGAAAGGAGATGCTCTGAAAATGCGGCAGAGATGACGCCACCGTGACGAGACCGCCCAGGAGCATCAGTGTCAGCGGAACGGACGCAACATTGATGGCGAGTTTGTTGATTCGAATCTCCGCAATCTTCTGGCCTAAAACAGCGTTCATCAAAGTGATGGCTGCCTTTCTATTCTGCCGCCCGGCCAGGGTCGAGCAGTTTTTGGATTTGGGAGATTCCTGCCATAATGGATTCCTGCGGGAATCGAAATATTGATCGACAGGTTTTATGGGGCTGGGTAGGTTCTGACCTGGTCGAGTCTAACGCAGAGGTGCAGCAAAATTCGTATGCGCAGATTTCTCCTCCACATTGGAGGGGCCCAAAAACAAGTCATTGAACTGAAACCAGGAGTGAGCCGCCTGGGGCGAAATCCGTTGAACGACTTTCAAGTCGTTGATGGAACGGTTTCCAGTTATCATTGCGAAGTCCATGCTTCCGACACGGGTGTCCTTGTCCGTGATTTGGGTTCCACCAATGGCACCTTCATTAACGGGCAACCCGTCAAGGAAGCCCCGTTGCAGGACGGCCAGAAACTGCGCTTGGGCAGCGTCGAAATGACCTTGGAGATTCCCCCGGTTCATATTGCCATTCCATCGGTTACGGTGGAACAGGTTCCAGGCCCTTCGCTGCTGGCCGATGGCTCCGATGCCTGTTTTAACCATCGCGAGATGCGCGGTGCTTTCAGATGCGCGCAATGCGGCCGGGCGTTTTGCAGGTCCTGCATCCACGTTCTGCGTCGAGCCGGTGGCAAAGCCATGGTTCTATGTCCCTCCTGTTCCGGACCTTGCGAAGTTCTCCCCACAGCCGAAGAGACGAAGAAGAAACGCTCGTTTCTCGTCCGCCTCACCGACA
>ERZ1292640.270-Hain-H43-02um-R1-270-length-41869-cov-19_pt1 | contig 41869 bp, 37 predicted proteins | sample MGYA00564404_ERZ1292640 | MGnify/ENA primary metagenome ERZ1292640 (study PRJEB36523, sample SAMEA6512636) | groundwater metagenome | collected 2019-01-08 | study: AquaDiva: Metagenomics assemblies of 32 groundwater samples | reverse complement strand
ACCTCGTCACGATCAGTTTTCTCGTCGTCATGACCGTTTTTTCAGCGACCTGCTAAAGGATTCCCCCGACGCCGTGATAAAGAAAGGCCGCGCCGAAACACGCGAGGATGACGGCAGATAACCCCAGGACGCCCCGGTACACGCGGACCGTCAGGAACCGCCGGGCCCGGATGACCAGGATCCCCACGAAGACGTACCACGCGACATCGGACAGGATATGCCCCGTGTAGAAGGCCGCCGCGCGGGACGCCGAGGCCACACCCGCCGTGGCCATGAACCCGGCCCCGATGGTGAGCCACCAGACGGTCCAGTACGGGTTCAGGACGCTCACGCCCGCGCCCAGACCCGCCAGTCGCAACGCGCCGAGTGCTCCGACACCGGAGGTCCGCTTCCCGGCGTCAGGAAAGTCCAGCGACACGTTCGGCAGAGCCCGGAGCATGCCCGCCGCGAGCAGCAGCATCACCACCCCACCGGCACAACTCAGCCCCGGCTCGAACCAGGGCAGGTCACTCAGTCGCTGAAGCCCGAAGAAAAGGCCCGCGGTCATGCCCAGTTCCAGCACGGCGTGACCGGCCATCATCAGCAGCGGCGCCGCCATCCCCGACTTCACCGTCTCGGCAATCACCACCACCAGCAGCGGTCCGGGCGACATCGCGCCCGACAGCCCGACTGCGAATGAACTCGCGAACACGTGGCCGGTGGTCATCACGCGGACCAGTATAGAGGTCGTTGCGAAACCGCGACAACCTCTGCAGGCAGTGGAGGGATATCGGGCAAGACAATGGCCTGTAGCGTCCGTGGTCCGCGCTGGTAGAATCCTTGGTGGAGGGTTGTGGCGAACGGTAAGCCAGGAGACTTGAAATCTCCCGTCTCGCAAGGGACTTGGGGGTTCGAATCCCTCACCCTCCGGTTCTCATGATGACCGCAACCGTCCGCTCGCTCGTCCGGTCCCTGGCGCTGCGCCCCCACCCCGAGGGCGGGTTCTACCGCGAGGCGTGGCGGTCTCACGGCCGGATTCCCCGGAACGCGCTTCCCCGCGGCTACGGTGGAGCCCGCCGGTTCGCCACCTCGATCCTCTTCCTCCTGCCGGCCGGCTCAGTCAGCCGCTGGCACCGAGTCCGTTCGGACGAGACCTGGTACTACCACCTCGGCGGCCCGCTGGAACTCGTCGAGCTCGCGCGCGGCGGCGGATGGCGCCGCACCGTCCTCGGACCTTTCCCCGCGCGCGGCCACCTCTTCCAGCACACGGTGCGGGGCGGCACATGGTTCGCCGCGCGGCCCCGGCGCGGCGCCGCGTTCACCCTCGCCGGCTGCGCCGTGGCCCCCGGGTTCGAGTTCGCGGACTTCGAGCTTGGCGACGCCCGCCGGCTGGCGGCCGCGCGACCGCGCCACGCCGCCCGGATACGCACCTTCGCCTGACGCGGATCATCCCCTGATCCCCCCTTGTTCATGGGCCTTGTGTCAGCGCTCCGGCCGGCCCATTCCGGACATCCCCCCACGCCCGGGTTGACACGCCGCCCGCGACTGACTAACATGAGGGCCGCAGTAAAGGCCTTGACTGCAAAGAGATATCTCGATATCGATGGAGGATTAGAAGACATGAAGAAAGTGCTTTGCCTGGGAATCCCCGCCATGCTGATGGGGATCACGCTGGCTGGCTGCAGCCAGCGCATCATCGACTTTACGGTTATCAGCTCGAAGAACATCAACCTGCCGGTCGCGCGGGGCTCGTCCCGCGTTACGGGTGAGGACTGCAAGATCTTCGGGCGCCCCGAGCTCAAGGGTGCGGTGGATCGCGCGATCGAGTCGGCCGGCACGGACTACGACGGGCTGGTGGACGGCGTGCTCTACTTCAAGACCGGTTTCCTCGGTCTTATGCACTGCTACACGGTCGAAGGGACGCCGATCAACTCGAAGAAGCCGCAGTAGATTTCCCGCCGGCCCGGCCGGCCACGGAAAGCGCGAGGCCCCCGGTTCGTCCGGGGGCCTCGTTGTGTTTGCGGGGACTATCGCGAGGATGCTACTTCAGCGCGGCCGCCATCCGCATGACCATCCCCTCCACCGCCCGCTCGATCTGGTCCACGCTGTCGCCTTTCGCCTCGTCCGCCAGCACCGCCTGCCCCGTCTCCACGTCCACGAGCCGCACGCTCAGGACGTACCGGCCCAGGAATCTTCCGAACGTCCCGACGACGATCCCCCGCACGTTGAGAAGCTTCCCCAGTTTCACCGCGCACTCCGCCGACGTGCACCCGGTCTGCTGGAAGGCCTGCTCGCCGAGCACCTTCTGCATGTTCTTCTTCTCGACGACGGTGAACCCGCCCGCGTTCACGAGCCGGTTCCTGAGCATCTCCGAGACCACGGCGGCATCCGTGGACGAAACGCCCTGCGCGTCCATTTCGGCCACCGCGACCGATGCGTAGGCGCCCCTCGGGGCCGAGACCCTCCGGATCGCCTGCCCCGCGCCGGTGGCCACGACGTCCACGGGCTGGAGCGTCGCGTTAACCTGTTCCGGCTTCATGTGGTAGGCCGCTCCCGACGCCAAGTCCACTAATCCCCCCGCGATCGTGAGGCAGTCCAGGATCACGAGCGGATCGTCGATGACCCCCTTCAGGCGAAGGAAGTGATCCTGGTAGCCGTCCAACGCGATCCGGACGAGGGTGTTCTGCTTGCGCGGAACCGAGAGCGTCGAGGGGGTCAATCCCACGATCTTCCCGTCGACGTACACCGTGGCCCCGGGCGGATTCGACTCCACCTTCATGGGCTGACGGCCCTGGTTGGTCATCGTCGCGCATCCCGTCAATGCCGCCATCAACAGCAACCCCAGCCAGCGCCGTGTCCAGTCCATGGTCATCGCCCTCCCTTTGCATTGGCAGACTCGAGCCGTTTCTCCTGCGACGACATCTCACGGCGCAACTCCTCCGGGAGTCGGCTCCCGAAGAGGCCGAAGAACGCCGCCTCCTCCTCCATCTCCGCCAGCCATGCCTCCGTGTCGATCGCAAGCAGATCCCGCATGGACTCTTCGCTCACCCCCAGCCCCGTAGTGTCGATCGCCTTCGGGTCGGGCAGGAAGCCCACGGGTGTCTCCACCACAGCCCCCCGGCCCCTCGCGCGGTCGACGATCCATTGCAGTACCCGGAGGTTCTGACCGAACCCGGGCCACATATACTTCCCGTTCTCGTCCTGCCGGAACCAGTTGACCTGGAAGATCTTCGGCAGCACGGCTCCCGCGCGCCCGCCCTGCGCGAGCCAGTGCGCGAAGTAGTCGGCCATGTTGTACCCGCAGAAAGGCAGCATGGCCATGGGATCGCGGCGCACCACCCCCACGGCTCCGGACTGGGCGGCCGTCGTCTCGGTCGCCATCCCGGCCCCCACGTAGACCCCGTGCGACCAGCTGAAGGACTCCAACACCAGCGGAGTCAGGCGGGCCCGGCGGCCCCCGAAGAGGATGGCCGAGATGGGCACGCCCTGCGGGTCATCCCACTTGGAGGAGATGCACGGACACTGCGTCGCCGGCGAGCAGAATCTCGCATTCGGGTGTGACGCCTTGTCCTCGGAAGCGGGCGACCACGGATGCCCGCGCCAGTCCCAGGCTTCCGCCGGCGACGGGCCGTCCATGCCCTCCCACCACGGCAGGCCATCGTGCGTCATGGCCACGTTGGCGTAGATCGTGTTCCGCCGGATCGTGGCCATCGCGTTGGGGTTGGTCTTCGCGCTCGTCCCGGGCGCGACGCCGAAGAACCCGGTCTCCGGGTTGACCGCGTACAGCCGCCCGTCGTCGCCCCAGCGCATCCACGCGATGTCGTCGCCCACGGTCCAGACGCGCCATCCCGAGAGCTCGGGGGGCGGCATGAGCATGGCGAGGTTCGTCTTGCCGCACGCGCTCGGGAACGCGGCCGCCACGTAGGTCACCTCGCCCCGCGGCGACTGGACGCCCAGGATCAGCATGTGCTCGGCCAGCCAGCCCTCCTGCCGCGCCTCGACGCTCGCGATCCGGAGAGCGTGGCACTTCTTCCCCAGCAGGGCGTTGCCCCCGTACCCGGACCCGACACTCCAGATCTCGTCGCCCTTCGGAAAGTGGACGATGAACCGGCGTTCCGGGGACAGGTCCCCGAGCGAATGCAGGGCCTTCACGAACTCGCCCGTCCGGCCGATCTGCTCCATCGCAATCCGGCCCATCCGGGTCATGATGCGCATGCAGACCGCCACGTAAAGGCTGTCCGTGATCTCGACGCCCGCGCGGGCCAGCGGAGAGCCCGGGGGACCCATGAGGTACGGCACCACGTACATAGTCCGTTCCTGCATGGCACCGTGGTAGAGGGGCCATACCCGGGTCTGGGCCTCCTTGGGCGACATCCAGTTGTTGGTCGGCCCCGCGTCCGCCCGGCGCGTCGTGCAGATGAAGGTCAGCTTCTCCGTCCTGGCGACGTCGCTCGGGTGGCTGCGGTGAAGGTAGGAGCCGGGGTACTCCTTCTGGTTGAGTCGGATGAGGCTCCGGTCGTCCTGCATCTCCTCGATGAACTGGTGGTACTCCTCGTCCGACCCGTCGCACCAAACGATGCGCTTGGGCTCGGTCTGCCGGGCCATCTCTTCCACCCACTGGATCAGCTTCTCTTTGCCGGGCATGCTCCCCCTCTTCGCCGGGAATTGATAAACAAGGAGATTCTACGTGTTTCGGCCCGCTGCGGCAAGACACCCTTCGCACATTCCTAAGGCCCCTTGCCCCTCCGCGCCGCGCTGCGGTCTAATAGAACAGATGCTCGTCCTGCCCCGGACTCATCGCTCTACGCGTCGCGGCTGGCCATCCTGGCGTCGCCTGCTCTCCGTCGCTCCCTCGTTTCGTCCGGCCCGGCACGTCGCGCACCCGCCGGATCGCCCCGCGTCCGGGGCGACGCGGCGGTCGGGACGCCGGTTGCGCTGGGTGGTCTTCGCCGTCATGTTGTTCACGCTCATGCCCGGCGACCGCGGGCTCTACCGGTTGACCGGCCTGCTCCGGGACCGGGCGGCCCTGCAGGCCGACATCCGTGCCCTGCGGGCCCGCCGGATGAAGCTCGAGGCGGATCTCCGCCGGGTCTCGTCGGACCCCGCCACCATCGAGCGGCTTGCCCGCGAGCAGCTCGACATGATCCGGAAGGGCGAGACCGTCTACAAGTTCCCCTCCGGCAAGTAGGAAGGGCCGCGAGCACCCGGGAACGGGTGTCACGGCCCCCCTCATTCTGGAAGGCGGAAGGATCCGCCGACTGCCTTTATGCCTGGGTTCGCTTCATCATCCGACGGTGCTTCTTCCGCTTGTGCGTCTTGATCTTCCAGCGATGCCGCTTACGTCCGCAAGGCAATGTCCATCACCTCCTCCGTGAGTATCGTCCCATCCATCATCCCACATACCGTTGCCGGCTTCAGCGCGGCGTCCAGGACACCCCCCACGCCGCGAACCGCCCCCGGGTCTCCCGATCCAGCACGAGATCGCGCGGCAGCCTCGGCAGAATCTCCTCGACGAAAGCCTTCAACCTGGCTTCGCCCTCCCTCGATTCCAGGCCGAGATCCCCGGTCGTCATCATGAAAGCGTTCGTCGTCCGTCCCTCCGGCGCCTCGCGCGGCACGAGATACAGCGCAAGCTCCCCCCGCGATCCGGCCTGCCGCACGATGAGGGCTCCGATGTCCTGCCAGACGATCATGCCGGGGCCGCGTTCCGGGTGGACCCACCCGACTCCGCCCGGCGACACCATGAGCCGCATCGTCGGCTGGCGCCACGTGCCGAATACGCGCAGCAGCGCGGCCGCGACGAGGATCGCTCCGGCGAGCACGGGGTTGTGGAAGTAGAACCAGACCGCCAGCGCGAATACGATGACCATTCCCATCAGCGCCGCGCACCCGAACCGGTTTCGGAACCAGTCCCGGGGCGTCATCGGACCCTCACGGCGGTGCCGCGGCCGCTAGCCACCAGCGTCCCGTCGGACAGCCGGCACTCGGCCGTCAGCCGGTACAGCCGGCGCCCGGGACCGTAGGCCCCGTCGAAGGCCGCCCGGACCGTCACTCGCTCCCCCACGGCCACGGGCGCGATCAGGCGCACCGTGAACTCGGCCGTGGCGACCACCGACCCGTAGAGCCGGTACGGAAGCATCACCATCACCTCGTCCATGGCCATCGCCAGGAAGCCCCCGTGGAGGATGTCCCGGTAGCCCTGATGGCGCTTCTCGGCGACGAAGCTGGTTTCGATCCCCCGCTCAGAGAGCGCGAACTCCATCTTGAATCCCTCGGGATTGCGCTTCCCGCAGAGGTAGCAGTAGCCGTCGTCCTCCCATACGTGCGTGTGCTGTGCGCTCATCGCACCCTCCGGCCTGCCCGCAGGATCTCCCGCGCGGGAAGGCGGCGGGCCAGGCGCCGCAGCGGCGATCGATCCGTCCGGACGCCCGCGAGCCAGGGCAGGACCGCGATGACGCGCGTACGGCCGAGCGCCGCGATCGCGCCCGGATTCGTACGCTCCGATGGGTCCCGGCCGCGCGCGCCGTTCAGGACGACCCCCGCCACCCGAATGCCCCGCGCGCGGACGGCCTCGAGCGTGAGCAGCGTGTGATTGATCGTGCCCAGTCCGGCCGTGCCGACCACGATGGCGGGAAGGTTCAGGCCGGCGACGAAGTCCGCCACTGCAACCCGTCCGCGCAGCGGCACGAGCGCGCCGCCCACGCCTTCGACGAGCACGAACCGGCCCGAGGCGCCCAGTGCGCTCCAGCGCCGCCGGAGAGCCCCCAGGTCGACAGGGGTGCGCTCGAGGCGGCCCGCGACGGCCGGCGCGAGCGGGAGCCGGAGGCAGACGGTCCCGATCTCCTCCACGGGCTCGGGGAGCCCGAGGACCCTCCGGAGCCAGATGGCGTCCCCGGAAACATACCGCCGGCCCCGCCGCACTCCCCCGGTGGACACAGGCTTCCACACGGCGAAGGGACACCCCCCGGCCCGGAGCGCCATCCCGAGCGCGGCCGTCACCACCGTCTTCCCTACTCCCGTGCCCGTCCCCAGCACCGCCAGCCCCTCGGGCCTCACGACGGTTCGCGGCCCGCGAACGCCGCCAGCGTCTCCACCAGACGCCCTGCGTGCTCATCCGTGTGCGTGGCCATCAGGGAGATCCGGAGCCGGGATCCGCCGGCAGGCACCGTCGGCGGACGCACCCCCGGCACGAAGAGCCCCCGGGCCAGCATCGCGTCCATCCAACGCATCGCCCTATGCTCGTCGCCCAGCATGACCGGGATCACCGGCGTATCGCCTTCGGGGACCACCAGCCCCGCCGCCCGGGCCGCTCCGCGTACCCGCACCGACAATTCCCGCAGGCGAGTTCTCCGCCACGCCTGCCGGCGTGCCAGCCCGACCGCCGCCCCCGCCGCCGCCAGGCTGGAGGCCGGGACGCCCGTCGAGAACACGAGCGTGCGCGCCCGGTTCACGAGCCACTCCCGAAGCACGTCCGGGCCCGCGATGAACCCGCCCGCGCTTCCGAGTGCCTTGCTGAGGGTGCCCATCTGCACGACCCGGTCCACCCCCGCGACGCCGAAGTGCTCGAGCGTTCCACCTCCGCCCCCCCCCAGAACGCCGGTGGCATGCGCGTCGTCCACGAGCAACCGCGCGTCGTGCCGCTCCGCCACCGCGATAAGCTCCGGCAGGGGGCAGATATCCCCGTCCATGCTGAACAACCCGTCCGTGACCACGAGGACGCGGCGGAACCGGCGCCGCTGACGCGCGAGCACGCGGTCGAGCGCGGCCGGGTCCGCGTGCGGGTAGACCAGCAGGCGGGCCCGGGAGAGGCGCGCCCCGTCCAGGAGGCTCGCGTGCGCCAGCCGGTCGCACGCGACCGCGTCCCCCGGCCCAGCGAGGGCGGGGATGGCTCCGACCGCGGCCGCGAACCCCGACGAAAAGACGAGGGCGGACTCCGTGCCCTTCCAGTCCGCTAGGGTCGCCTCCAGCCGGCGGTAACCCGATTGGTTCCCGGACAGGAGCCGGGAAGCCCCGGTGCCGGTCCCCTCCGCCCCCGCCGCCTCCTGGGCCGCCGCGATCACCTCGGGATGGGTCGCCAGCCCGAGGTAGTTGTTGGAGCCGAAGTTGACCATGGGCCGCCCATCGAGCGTGCATTCCGCGAGAGGAAGCCCGGCGGCTTCCCGCAGGGACCGGCGCAGCCCCGCCCGCTCCAGCGCTTGAATCTCCGAGGCGAGGTCCCTCCATCCCGCCCCCGGTTGCGCGGGGCGGGCCGGCGGATTCACCGGACGATCATGGGCATCTGCTCGGTCGACCCAAAGATCCCGTGGATCCCCCGGGCCCGGAGCCAGAGCGCCCGCTTGAGGTAGCCCAGCGCCGGGCCGATCACGTTCGCCGCCATCGAGGTTTCGTCCCCCAGCGTGAACGTGTGGGTGGCGCGCAGGCCCTGGAACGTCGTGCCCGTGATCGTCATCGTCGTCGTGACGGGCTTCTTCGCGGACCGCGTGTCCAGCACGCCGCCCACCTCGACCTGGTCCGCCCGTTCCACGACCCCGGCCCGCTGCAGCATCAGGTCGTCCGCGTGCTCCATCTCCTCCAGCACCAGCCGGCCGTCCGTCTTGTCCAGCAGGGTGTCCACCTCGGCATCCGTCATCGCCTGGGCCTTCTCCACCGTATACCCGGGCAGATGCGCGATGTCCTCCCGGACCGTGGCCCGGTAGGCGTCCCAGTTGGCGATCCCGACTCCCCACCGGATCTTGACGCGCTCGACGCTCACGAACGACTGCGCGGCCACCACGGCCGCCGCGGTCAGGAGTCCGGGAGTAGCGCCGCAGCCCAGCAGGTACGTGGACTTCGTCGCCGTCACGCGGTCCCCCAGTGCGAACATGAGCTCCGCCGCTTTCGTCCGCTTCAGCGCGTCCACGAAGCACGTCGACACCCCCGCGTCGAGAAACCTGGTCAGCACGGAGGGGAAGAACTCGTTGGGCAGGTTGGGAAGGGCGAGGAAGACGCCGTCGTAGGCGCCGGCCCGCCCGAGCTCGACCATCTCCCCAATGGAGTCATTGGTCGCATACCCGCCCGACAGGTCGCACACGAACCGCTTGGGGTCCAGGGCGATGACCGCCCCGCTGTCCACGCCCGCCGGCGCATGCAGGATGCCGCCCCGGTCGCAGATGGCGACCAGCCGCATCTCGCGCTTGCGTTCCAGCACGGCCGCGGCCGCCTTGCCCAGCCCACCCGCTCCCAGCACCGCCACCCGGATCACGTCGTTCACGAGTTCAGTCCTCCTTGGTTGGTTGCCGACATCTGCGGACGGCGTTCAGGATACCACCAGCTTCACGGCTTCATCAAGGAGGGCGGCAACGGCCACGCCTCGCGGCGCCGCGTCCTCCGGGTCGGGTTCGCGCCCCACCGCCTGCGGAACCGGCGGTCCCTCCATTCCCTCCGACGAGCGCCTCAACCAGACGGCTTGCAGCCCGGCGCCAAGGGCGCCATGGACGTCGTCGCGGAGGCTGTCACCGATGTGCGCTGCCTCCCGCGCAGCCACTCCGAGGCGCTCGACCGCTTCCGCGAAGATGCGGGGATCCGGCTTCGATATGCCCACGCGCCCCGACGCCAGAATCACGGTGAAGTAGCCGGAGAGGCCCAGCCGGTCGCACAGCAGTTCCAACCGCGGGTCCCAGTTGGACACGATCGCGAGCGGCACGTGGGCGGCATGCAGACGGTCCAGCGTGGCCTTGACCTCCGGGTACAGGGACCAGGCATCGGGGGACGCGAACGCGACGAACAGCTCGTCGAAGAACCCGTCGAAGTCCGCGAATGTCCCGCACCCCCGGAACACCTCAGCCACGAGCGCCTTCCACCACGCCCGCTCTTCCTCCGGTGTCGCGACAGTCGTCCGGCCCGGGTCGGTCCGGCTCCAGGTCTTCCAGGCGGCGGCGAACCGCTCCTGCACGGTGGCTGGATCCACCCGGCAGCCCCAGCGCGAGGCGACCTCGGAATAGACCAGTCCGGCGGGACGGGAGGGATGGAAAAGGGTGCCGCCGGCGTCGAGCGTTAGCGCCTGGATCAAGCTGGCTAAATCAGTCGATCCAGAACGAGATGACTTCCAGGTTCTTGTTCGCTTGGCGCAAGCGCGTGGAAAGCGTCCGCACCAGGACGTCCATGATCCGCAGGGCGACCTGGGGACTCTTCTCGCGGAGGGATTCGAAGTTCTTCGTCGAGATCGTGAGCGCCTTGACGTCCTCGATGGCCTTCGCGGCGGCGGAACGGGGGCCGCCGTCCAGGAGCGCCATCTCCCCGAAGAACTCCCCCGGGTTCACGATGGCGAGGGTCGTTTCGTTGTTCTTGATCTTCTTGAAGACCTTAACGGAGCCCTGGCGGATGATGTACATCTTGTCGCCCGGAGACTCCTCCGGGAAGACCGTCTCGTCCTTCTTGAACCCGGCCTCGGTGCACTCCTCCGAGAGGACCCCCAGGTCCGTCTCGTCGAAGCTGCCGAACGTCTTGTACTCCGCCAGAAAATCCGCAATGCCCATGATGCCTCCTCCGTTCCTCGGTACACGGTCAGGACAGCCAACAGGCTAGCATACCCCCGCCCCGGCGTTCAACGGGGGGGCCAAGGCCGTTATTCGATTGTGGCCTCGTTGACCTCTTCCAGCGTGGAGACGCCTGCCTTGGCCTTCTTGATGGCGCTCATCCGGAGCGTGCTCATGCCTTCCTTGAGGGCCTGGTCGCGCAGCTTGTTCGCGTCCGCCCGGCCCATGACCAGGTCGCGCAGCCCCCGGCTCATGTCCATGACCTCGTAGATGCCGACCCGGCCCTTGTACCCGCTCTTCCCGCAGACCGTGCACCCCTCGCCCTTGTAGAGCTGGACACCCTCGAAGTCCTTGGGATCCAGGCCAAACCTCCGGAACTCCTCGGGCGGGTACGTATACTCCTTCTTGCACTTCTTGCAGACCCGCCGCATGAGACGCTGGGCGATCACGATCGTGAGCGCGGACGCGATGATGCCGGGGTCAGTGCCCGCCCCGCTGATGGGATCCCGGATGTCGAGGAGACGCGTCACGGTCGAGGGCGCGTCGTTCGTGTGCAGGGTCGACAGCACCAGGTGGCCGGTCATGGCGGCCTTGACCGCGATGTCCACCTCCTCGAAGTCCCGGACCTCGCCGACCAGGATGATGTTCGGATCCTGCCGCAGGAAGGCCTTGAGCGCGGCCGGGAACGTCATCCCCGCTTCCGGCACGATCTGGACCTGGTTGATGCCCACGAGCTGGAACTCGACCGGGTTCTCCGCCGTCATGATGTTCTTGTCGCGCGAGTTGATCGCGTTGATCGCGGAGTAGAGCGTGTTGGTCTTGCCGCTGCCGGTCGGGCCCGTCACGAGGACCAGGCCCTGCGGCATGTGGATCGCCTTCTCGAGCTTCGCCAGCTCCTCGGGCTCCATCCCCAGCTCCGGCAGGGTGAACAGATGCCCGCTGTCCAGGATACGCATGACGATCTTCTCGCCCCAGACGATGGGCAGGGTCGAGACGCGCAGGTCGATGGGCTTGTCGCGCGAGGGCACCTTGATCTTTATCTTCGCGTCCTGCGGCCGGCGCCGCTCCTCGATCTTCATCTGCTTCGTCTTGACCTTGATGACCGCGGCCAGCGCCCTCTTCCACTGCTTCGGGATCATGGACACGTCGTGCAGGACGCCGTCGATGCGGTACCGCAGCACGATCCCCTGCTCCTGCGGGTCGAGGTGGATGTCGGACGCGCCGCGCTCCACCGCCTCGAAAATGATCTTGTTCACCAGCTGGACGACGGGAGCCTCGTCGACCTTCTCGTCGCTGTCCGCATCCTTGGCTTCTTCCACGACCTCGATGTTCATGTCCGGCGATCCGCCGTCGGGACCGTCCGCGAGCTTCATGGCCCCCAGCTCCCCCATCGCCGCATCCAGCCCGGACCCCGCGGCCGCTCCCGCGGCCGCGGCGGCCGCCGCCGCCGACGCCTTCTTGCCGGGTCCGCCGGGGAAGTATTTGGCCAGCGCATCCTCGATCATGAGCGGTCCGCTGACCCAGTATTCGATCTCCCCCGCCTTGCCCCGGAAGAAATCGGCATTGAGATTGATAAGAGCGGGCTCGAGGGGATCCCCGACCGCGAAGGTGAACTTGGCGAACTTCTTGCCCACCGGGATCGCACGATACTTGTGGGCGATATCCCCCGGCACCAGTTTCGCGAGCTGTTCCATGACCTCCTGCTTGAGGGTGGTCACGTCCACGAACCGCGTGCCCCGGAGCTCGGCGATCGCCTTGCCCACCGCATCCTCGGGAAGCTGTTTGAGCCGGACGATGGCCGCGGCGATGTTGCCACCGTTCGACCCCGCGTCGCTCCTCGCCGCCTCGGCCTGCTCCGCCGTCAGCATGCCCTTTTCCACGAGCAGGGCGTCGACGGTCTTGATCGGAGGCGGCATTCCCCTACTTCCCCGACGCCGCGACCTGGGCCTTGAGGCGCTCGACGCGCGACTTCGCGTCGTCCACGGTCCAGCCGGACTCGTTGATCATGATGTGGATTTCGTACTCCTTGATGGCGCGATCCGCATACCCGCGCCCCTCGAAGGCCTGCCCCAGCGCGTAGTGCGCGTTGGCGTACGAGGAGTCCATGGCGACCGCCTTCCGCAGGGTCTCCACGGCTTCCTTCGTCTTCCCGTGCTTGTGCAGGAAGAGCCCGAGCCGGTTGTACGCCTTCGCGCTCCGGGGATTGAGCTCCGAGACCTTGGCCAGCGCCGTGAGGGCCTTGTCGAGCAGGCCCTTCTCCTCGTAAACCTCGGCCAGGTACGAGAACGCGCTCGAGAACTTCGGGTCGATCTTGATGGCTTCCTCGAACGACGCTGCGGCCTTGTCGTACATGCCCTTGTCCATGTGCGTGACACCAAGGTCGTGGTGCGCCTTCGCCTTGTTCAGGCCCTTCTTCATCGCCTCCTCGAACTTGACGAGCGCCTCTTCCTCCGATTCCGTTCCCGAACCCGTGATGCCGAGGTGATGGTAGGCGTCCGTGTAGGACGGGTCGAGGGCGATGGCCTTCCGGAATTCCTGCATGGCCTCGAAGTAGAGCCCCTTGTCGAAGTACACGTTCCCGAGGTTGTTGAAGAGGATCGCGGCCTTCGGGTGCTTCGAGATGGCGCCGTTGAATGCCCAGACCGCCGCGTTGTACTGTTCGGCCTTGGCGTAGGCCAGCCCGATGTTGTTCAGGGCGTCGAGGTTGGCGGGATCGATCTCGGTCGCCTTCTTGAACGCCTTGATCGCCTCGGTGGTCTTCCCGATCGCGACATACACATAGCCGAAGTGGAGCCACACCTGGATATCGCGCTCGTCGAGTGCCCTCGCCTTCTCGAGGATGGCGATCGCCTTCTCGCCTTCGGCCTCGCCCTTGTCGGCGAGCTTCATCGCCTCATCGAGGTACTCTTTCTTCTTCTCCGCGTCGGTCTTGAACAGTGCCATAGGTTGTGCCCGTTGGGGCCTTTCTAACCTAACACAGGGGTTTCCGCCCCTTCAAGTGATACGGGTCCGTAAACGCCGCCTTTTGTGGTACAACCGAGGCATATGAAAACGCGCCGCCTTGGTCGCACCGGTTTGCCCGTCCCCGAGATCGGGGTTGGGGGGTACTCCTTCCAGGACGCCACCCGCCGCGACGCCCACATCGCGGTCATCCGCCGGGCCGTCGAACTCGGCGTCACCCTCATCGACACCGCCCCGGGCTACGGGGCCAGCGAGGAAACCGTCGGGATCGCCCTCGAGGGTCTCCCCCGCGAGCAGGTCATCCTCTCCACCAAGTACTATCCGTACGGCGAGGGGGACGCCCTGAACCTGTCCGGCGACGATTTCGCGAAGAGCCTCGCCCGCAGCCTCGAGCGGATGAAGACAACCTACGTGGACCTCATCCACCTGCACTGGGTGCACACCGCGGACGACATCCGGCGGCTCCTGGTCTCGGACGTCGCCCGCGTCATGCGGCGCCTCCAGACCGAGGGCAAGGTCCGGTACCTGGCGGTGAGCGAGGCGACCGAGCTCGACGGCCAGCATACGATGCTCCAGACCGCGCTTCCCATGCGCTTCTTCGACTCCGTCATGGTGACCCACAACGTGTTCCTCCAGAACGCGGCGCTGGGCATCTTCCCGCTCGCGCACCAGGCGGACGCGGGCGTCCTCGTGATGATGCCCCTGAACCAGCCCCCGACTCCGGGGTCGGGGCTCGTGAGCCGGGAATCGGCCTCCGAGAACATCCGGCGCCTGCAGGCCGAGAACCAGCTCCCGGCCGGAGCCCCCTACGACGACCCCGCACTCCTCGACTTCCTGACGGACGGCGCTCTTGCCGCGGGAACCCAGGCGACCCTCCCGCAGGCCGCGATCCGGTACGTCCTGGACCACCGGGAAGTATCCTGCGCGCTGGTGGGCACCACGAATCCCGCGCACCTCGAGGCGGCCGTCGCCGCCTCCGAGATGCCGCCCCTGACCCGCCCCGTCCACGCCAAGGCCGGCTCCCTCTTCGGCAAGATCAACAAGCAGGTGAAGTAGCCCCACCGCCTGGGGGCTCTCCGGCAGTCGATCAAGGTTGACGCGGAGCTCGGAGGCCGATCCGCCTGAGGCGTAGCGGAAGTGCGAGGACACTACGTACCAAGAGAACATGGAGGCGACCGGAATCGAACCGGTGTCCGAGAGTACGTCCCCCGGCGGATCTACAAGCGTAGCCCGAGATTGGTGATTCGCCCCCCGTCTGATCCCCCGGGCAGGAGGACAGGTCGCTAGCTCCGTTTTGGAAGTTCATCCCGGACGCGAGGAGCACTCGCCCGGGCCTAGCCTAGGTTATGACACTCGATCCCCGCCCTCTAGGCGAGGGCGGACGAGCGCGCAGCGGTCAAGCCGCCGCGAAAGCCAGCTGTGGTTCAGCTAGTTGTTTGTTTCCGCTCTGTTTTACGAGGTGGAACGGACCTCGGCTTGCCCCACACGGGTTCAGCGCCCCCGTCGAGACCTTTTCGCCCCCAACAACACCAGTATACAGCTATTTGCCGCCGCGCATCTCCGCGGACAGGATGATGGCCTCGGCAATCTCCTTCATGGGCTTGCACGAGTCCATGCTCTTCTTCTGGAGCAGGCGGAACGCCTTGTCCTCGGTGAGCCCCATCTCGCGCTGGAGGATCCCCTTCGCGCGCTCGATGATCTTGCGGGACTCGAGGGCCTCGCGCATCTTCAGCGTTTCGGTCAGCAGGCGCGTGTTCTGGATGGCGACGGCCGCCTGGTTCGCTATTGTCTGCAGGAGCTGGACATCCTCGGCCGAGAACCGGCGCAGCTCGGTGGTGTAGACGTTCAGGACCCCCAGCGACCGGTCCTGGATCATCATGGGAACGCACAGGAGTGACCGGAGGCCCTCGGCTTTCGCCACGTCCGGATACGCGTACCTCGCGTCGGCCTGAACGTCGCTGACGACGAGGGGCTTGCGGTCCCGGACCGCCAGCCCGCTGATGCTCTGCCCCACCTTGATCGGCGGCTTGTTCCGGTACCCCTCCGAAAGGCTCTGGGTGGCCGCAATCACGAGCTCGCCCGCCTCCTCGTTCAGAAGCATGAGGGAGCAGATCCTCGAGCGCATCTGGTTGGCCGTGAGCGAGACGATGAGCTGCAGGATCTCGTCGAGATAGCTCCCCGAAACCACGGCCCCGCTGAGTTTCGAGATCATGTCGAGCTGCTCGGCACGCTTCCGCGTCTCTTCGTAGAGGAGCGCGTTCTCGATGGCTCCACCCACCTGCTGGGTGATCGTCGCAATCAGGTCGATCGTGTCGGCGTCCCAGGCGTGCGCCCTTCTCCGATGTGAATTAACGACTCCAACCAGTTTGCCGCGCCGCAGGATGGGGACGGCCAGGAATGCCTCGCTCTCGTCCTCGGGCAGGCCCGGGAAGAACTTGAATCGTTTGTCCTTCCGCGCGTGCTCGGCGATGGCCACGGGTTCCTTCGCCCTTGCGGCCCATCCCGTCACGCCCTCGCCGACCTTGAGCCGCAGATTGCCGACCAGGTCCGGATGGGCCGCGGACGAGGCCCGCAGCACCAGGTGCTCGCCGTCCGGATCCAGGAGATAGAGGAGCACGGCATCCGCCTCCGCGACCTCCTTCGTCACCTCGATAATGTGCTTGAGCACCAGCTCGACGTCGAGCGTTCCCCAAATCGTGCGCGTGGCCTGCTGGAGGATGTCCAGGCGGCGCCGCAAGGCGCGCAATTCCTCCTGTTCCCCGCCGGAAGCGGGGCGCCTGCCACGGGCCCCCTTGCCCGTCATTGGACCGTCGACGACAAGACGGGCAGCGCCAGCTTCTGAACGCCCGCAGCCGTGATGAGCAGATGCTCGGCCCGGGACGACTTCTTCGGCAGAGGGACAGGTCCCTGCGGCGTCGACATCTCGACCCCGGACGGATTGCCGATCAGCAGCCGGAGCTGGGTCCTGGCCTTGAGCACCGTCGACTCCCCCGGCTTCAGCGTCATCCACCGGGCACGCTGGGCGTCGGGCTGGTACTGCATCTCGCAGAGCGCGTGGGCAGTCACGGAGAGCACGACTCCGACGGGCAGGGCCGTCGCCCCCGGCCGCGCGGGCGCGACCGCGGGCGACGGGGCGGCGACGGCCGGCGCAGTCTCCGTCTTCGCCGCAGGAACGCGAGCGGGAAGCGGCGCCGCCTGTTGGAACGGCGAAGGCGGTACGGGGCCTTCGGTGGCCGGGTGCATCCACCGCACCAGAGCCCGAACCCCCACCCCCGCGACCACGACGATCAGGATGACGGCGCCGCCCGCCAGGATCGTCCGGGGGGTCGGGATGAAACGTTCCCACGCCTCCGGAGCCTCCGCGCCCTCCCCGTCGGCCTGCAGGGGCTCGACGCCGGGCACCCCGGGCCTCGACACCGCCGCGCTCGGCGCCGTGAATCCCGCGGCGTCCAGGAACTTGAGCTCCTCGTCTTCGGCCAGGTCCAGCGCGTTGGCGTAGCTCCGCACGAAACCCCGGACATAGACGGCGGCCGGGAACTTCGACAGATCCCCCGCCTCGATGGCGCCCAGGTTTCTGGCCGTGATCCGGGTGCGTTCCGAAGCCTGCTGGAGCGTCCACCCCTTGCCTTCGCGCGCCGCGCGCAGGCGCCGGCCCAGTTCCGCCAGCGGCTCGGAGGTCACGGGGTCTTGGCCCCGAACATCATGGGAATCCCGTCCTGGATCTCGACGTCGCGCGGCAGCGCGAGGCGGAAATCACCCGCGGTCAGCTTCCGGTTCACCCGGTAATCGTAGCACGATAGCGACACCTTGACCTCGTCGTTCTCGAACCAGGCTTCATCCATCCGCCACGTGGTCGCACTCACCCGCACGTGCCACGTCATGGGGGACGAGCCCCCGCGGGCGAAGTCGACCGTGCATCCGCGCCCGTCGCATCCGGCCAGGGACGCCCGGTACCCGCGCCGGAAACTCCGAACCGGCTCCGCGGGATTGAGCCCGAGGACGCGGGCCAACTCCTGGGGCCCCGCCTTCTGGCGGTATGCCTGGGCGGCCGCCGGAAGGTACAGCCAGAGGTACGTTCCATCGTACAGGGCGATCTGCTCCACCGGTGCCGTGAAAGTGACGCGGAAGCGCTCGGGAGACCGCATGAGCGCGAGCGTGCCCGTGGTCGACCCCGAATCCCCGGTCGCCTTGAGCAGCGTCGTCTGCCGGAACGTGAGCGTCACATCCCTGACCCGGTCCTCGACGCTCTGGACCCGTGCCAACACCCCATCCACTCCCCCGGTCGACGTCGTGGAGAGGGCCACGGACGCCCGCGGAGCTGCCGCGTCCGCGGGAACCCCGGCGCCGGCGATTGACCTGGCCGGCAACGCGCCCAGCAGGACCACGAGGATTCCCGCCGCGAGGCGGCTCACTCGTCATCCCCCGGACGCCGGGCCAGGATTTCGCGCGTCTTGGAGCCCTGCTTCGGTCCGACGACGCCGCGACGCTCCATGAGGTCGATGAGCCGCCCGGCCCGGGCGAATCCGATGCCGAGCCTGCGCTGAAGCTGGGAGACCGAGGCCTCCCCCGACTTGATCACGAGCTCGACGGCCTCCGCGTATAGCGGATCGTCGCCCCCCGCCTCCTCCCCGCGATCGCCGCCCGGCCCTTCGACGTCGGCCACCGCCACGAAGTCCGGATCCCCCTGCGCCGTCCAGTGCCCGAGTACGGCCTTCACCTCCGCGGGCGACACGAAGGCGCCCTGGCCCCGGATCGCCGCCGGCAGGCCAGCGGGGGCGTAGAGCATGTCGCCCCGGCCCAGGAGCTGTTCGGCCCCCCCGCTGTCCAGGATCGTACGGGAGTCCACGCGCGTCGCGACCTGAAAGGAGATGCGGGAGGGCAGATTCGCCTTGATCACGCCCGTCAGGACGTCGACCGACGGGCGCTGGGTCGCCACGATCAGATGGATGCCCACTCCCCGGGCCATCTGGGCGAGGCGTTGGAGCGCGTCCTCGACCTCTCTCGCGCGCGCCACCATGAGATCCGCCAGCTCGTCGATGGCGACGACGATCCAGGGGAGGCCCGAAGGACTGAGCACGGCCGCCTCGTTGTTGGATTCCTCGGGAAGACCTTCCTCCGCCACCATGCGGTTGAAGACGTGAAGGTCGCGGCACCCGTGCCGCGCCAGGAGCTCGTACCGGGACTCCATGACAAGCCCCAACCAGCGCAGGCGCATGACGGCCATCTTGGAATCCGTGATCACCTCGGAGAGGAGGTGCGGCGCCTCCCGGTAGGCGATCAGCTCCACGCGTTTCGGATCGATGAGCACGAGCCGAAGCTCGTCGGGACTCCGGGTCATCATGAGCGAGAGAAGCGCCGTATGGATGCACACGCTCTTGCCGGACCCCGTGGTGCCGGCGATGAGCAGGTGCGGCATCTGGGCGAGATCCGACACCATCGGCTCCCCGGTCAGGGCCCGCCCGAGGTAGAGGGCCAGGTCTCCCGCGTCGCGGCCCGCCGAAGCCGAAGGATTCGGCGACGATCCCGTCTGCGGGATCGCGTGCGCGGCCATGATCCCGCCCAATGTTACGCCCGCGGGCGCCGGATGCGGGATTTCGATGCCGACCGTACCCTTGCCGGGCAGCGGCACCACGACCCGCACGCGCTCGGCCTTCAGGGCCAGCGTGAGATCGTCCTGCAGGCTCTCCAGCCGGTTCGCCTTGACGCCCGGGGCGGGAGCCCACTCGAACAGGATCACGCGGGCCCCGGGCGTGACACTGACGATCTTGCCTTCGACCTTGAAGGCCGCGAGCGTCGCGTCGAGGATCCGGATCTGCTCCTGGATGAATCCCTGGAGGGCCGCCACACTGGCCACGTTGGTGTCCGCGGACAGCAGGGACTGCGAGGGCAGGGTCCAGCGCGTTGCCGCCTTGCGCCGCCGCTTCGGGCGCGCGGGCGTCGCCGGGTCCTCGCCGTCCGCGGCGGACGGGGTGGACGCCCCGGCCGCATCGGCCGTGGCGTCCGCCGAGGCCTCGTCGTCGGCAAGCTCCCGCACCACGTCCGCGAAAGACGGCTCGGGGACCCGGTCGTCCGCCACCGCGGGTGGAGGCGGAACCGGCCGGACGGGCGGCGCCATCGTCACCAGCACACCCGAGGACGTGGCCTGGACCGTGCGCCGGGTCAGCCGCTGGCCGGCGATCCATCCCTTCACGCCCCGCGCTGCCGCCGCGGTTGCGCGCCAGAGAGCCGCTCCGGTCCAGCGGCACGCGCCGAACGTGGCGTGCACGACGGGTTCGTGACGCCCGAGCCATCCGCCCGCCGCGATGGCGCACGCCGACGTCAGCAGGAGCCCGGGCAGACCGACGAGGTCCGTGGCTGTCGTCGCGCACCAGACACCCACCCCCCCCGCCAGCCGCTCGCCCCACAGATCCGGCAGGTCCCCGAGGAGCGTCGCCACTCCGCCGGTGAACAGCGCGAGCCCGCCGAGAGCCGCAGCGTGCTCCCGGATCGCCTCCGCCCGGAACACCCAGACGCCCGCCGTCGCGAGCAGGATCGGCAGGGCCACCGCGCAGGCTCCGAAGAGATCCGCGAGGTGGTTCCCGAGCCAGAAACCCGCGGCGCCGCTGCGCTCGCGCGCGACGAGGGAAAGAAACACGAGGGCGGATGCAAGCCAGAGGCCCAGCGCCTCGAGGACGTGCTTGAGGCGCGAACCCGGAGGGGCGTTCACGAGAGGCGGAACGGGGAGCAGGAAAACGCGAACGGCACCGGACTTTCGGTGCCGTTCACGCCTACCATTGGTCTGGTCACTTCTTCTTCTTGTCCTTCTCCTTGTCCTTCCCCTTCTTCTTCTTCGCCATCGTGGAATCTCACCCCCTGGGTGGAACCGTCAGGCTTACATACGTAATCTGGGTATATCAAGACCGTTTGACCTTTGTCAAATCTCCCCCTGCGCAGGCCCGTCGAAGGACCCCCGCCAGGCATATCGCCTTCGACGACGAACACGTCCGTGTTCGCTAGAGGGGGACGACCCGGTAGACCTGCACCTGTTGCTCGACCCCCGTCAGGGACTCCGGGGCCAGCCGGTGCGTGTTGACGTGGAGGCGGACCTTGGCGTAGGTGTTGGCCTCGATCAGGACCTCCCCATCCTCCGCCTGGAAGGCGAGCCCCCGCGAGACGGGCTCGACCTCGCCCAGCCCGAGGAAGTCGATCCGCGGCCCCGCGCCGAAATACCCCACCAGCGCGGGCCCCGTCGCCAGTCCCACTCCGACCGCGAGGCTGAGCTTGTAGTCGCGCGCAAAGCGCTTCACGAGGGGGCGCGCCAGCTTCTGGATCTCGACCCCGGCCCGGACGGCCTCGATGTGGAAATCCGATTCCGCCTCGTCGACCGACCCGAACTGCGCGTAACCGCCGTCGAGAACCGCCCCGCCGTGCTGGAGCACGACCTCGGAGAAGTGGCCGTAGAGCTGGCTGAGCAGGCGCCAGGCTTCCTCGTGCACGCCACTCAGCACCCCGTCCAACTTGGAGAGGTAGAGGGTCATGGCGCAGACATCCCGGATCTCGCGCCTGACGGCGGCCGCCCCGCCCTTGGCGACCAGCGCGTTCACCGTCGAATGGGGAAACGTGCGACCCAGGCTGTCCCGTTCCCAGGCTTCCCGTTTGGACATCAGGTGCCCGCGCCACGCCATCTCCGCCACTCCGAACATGTCCGCGAGGTCCTGGGCCTGCAGCGTGTTCTCCTCGTTGAACAGGGCTTTGCCGATCAGCCGTTCGACGTAGAGGGCGCCGACCGGCATGCCGTGCCACCGGGCCGGCGCGCACAGGACCGCGCGAATGCCGTACTGGGCGACGCTCCCGGCTTCCTTGAACCGGGGATCCTCGTCGGCGTCCGACGTCATGACCACGCGCCGCTCGAGGATCGCCTGTTCGACGATGGATCGCGAGAAGGGCACCCGCCCTTCCAGCCCCGTCTCCACGTACTCCATGGCGACCGACGCCACGGGGACGCCCACGCCGGTCACGGGATCCTGCACCACGAGGCACCCCCGCTCCCCCTGAAGCCGCCGCATGGCCATCTCCAGGTAGGCCTTGTACCAGTTCTTCACCTCCGAGGCGCCCGCCGACAGTTCCATCAGGCTCCAGATCGCGGTGTCATCCGGCGTCGCCGCTTCGGCGCGACCGCCGCCGGCCGCACCGCCCCGGCCTGCCCCCGGGGTCGCCGCCTCCCGAAGATGGATCACGATCTCGGTCTTCCCGACCTTGACCCGGTCACCCTCCCGCAGCGGGCGCTCCACGACCTTGTCCCCGTTCACGAACGTCCCGTTCGAACTCTTGAGGTCCCGGACGATCCAGGCCTCGCCCTGCCGCAGGAGCTGGCAGTGCCGGCGCGATACGGCGACGTCGTCCACGATAAGGTCGGCGCCCGACCGGCCGATCGTGAACGGCTCGCGACCCACCGCCACCACCTCGCCCAGCCCGCCCTCGCGGATCACCTTCAGTTCCAGTTCCGCGCTCATGACGGCTTCTCCTTCAGGACGAACCGGTGCAACTGGCACCCATTCTCGTCCACGGCCAGCAGGCTCTCGCCCTCGGCGAATAGCGCGGAGTAGTATTTCGGCGTCGGGACGGCACTCCGCGGGGCCGCGACTGTCCCGATGAACTCCCCGGACGCGCTGAACAGCTTCATCTGATCCGTATCGTCGCACACGACCGCCTCGCCGTTAACGGTCAGCGAAACGTGGATCGGCGGATGCGAGAAATCGCCTGTCCCGGTCCCCCGCCGGCCCCAGCTTTCGACGAACCTGAACCCCCGGTCGAACACCTGGATCCGGCAATTCTGGCTGTCCGCGACGTACAGCCGCCCGTTCGGCCCGATGGCCAGTCCGATCGGGGCATCGAACTCGCCCGGCCGGTCCCCGCGGCCCCCCACCGTCTGGATCGGCGTCCCTTCCGCGCTGAAGAGCTTGATCCGGTTGTTGCCGGTGTCCGCCACGTAGAGCAGTCCCTCCGACTCGTCGAACGCCAGCCCCCGCGGATTGTTGAACCCCACTACGCCCGGCTCCTCGTGGAGTCCGATGACCACCAGCGGACGTCCGAAGCGCGCCACGACCTCTCCGGCGGTGTCGAAGATCACGACCCGGCAGTTCTTGGTGTCGCACACGAAGAGGTGCCCGGCCTGGCTCGCGGCGATGGCCGTCGGGTTGTGGAAGACGAGCCCCGAGTCGAGCACGGTGCCCTCCCCGCCCAGGCGGGCGCCCACCTTCCCGTCGCGGTGGAACACCTGCACCTGGCACCGGATAGCGTCGGTCACGAAGATCTGTCCGTCCACGCCGGCCGCGAGCCCCACGGGCAGCAGGAACTCGCCGGCCCCCTTGCCGCGCCGGCCCCACGCCCCTGTATAGCCGAACTCATGCGAACGCCCCAGCGATTCCGCGAGTCGCGGCACCTTATGCGCGAACTGCTCGTAAGCCGGCAGGGGGGGCGGAGGCGAGGGCGCAGCCACCGGGATCGTCCGCCCCCCCTTCCAGGCATCGAGGGCCTCCATGAAATCCTCCGCCCGGACATAGCGCGTCTTCAGATCGCGGTCGAGAGAGCGACGCACGATGGAGGCCAGCTCGGGCGGCACGGCCGGGTTCAGCTCCCGAACATCCGCCGCCTCCTCGCTCGACAGGATCTTCTGGATGACCCGCGCGCCTGTCTCGTCGAAGAAGGGAAGCTTCCCGGCCAGCATCTCGTAGAGGATCACGCCCACGGCGTAAAGGTCGGATGCCGGTAGCGCGCGCCCCAGAAGCTGTTCCTTCGGCATGTAGAAGAGCGTGCCTGCCGCCACGGTCTCCTCCCCGCCGTGGAGGGCGTGCGCCGTTCCGAAGTCCGTGATCTTGACCTCGCCCTGGACCGTGAGCAGGATATTGGCCGGTTTCAGGTCCCGGTGCACTACCCCCTTTGCGTGGGCGTGCGCGAGCGCCTGGAGGATCGCGCGCGTGATCTCGACCGCCTCCGGGATCGGCATCGTACCCTTCGAGAGCCGGTCGCGGAGGCTTCGCCCCTCGACGAACTCCATCACCATGAACATGACGTCGTCGACGCGCTCCACGGTGAGCAGGCGAACGATGTTGGGGTGCTCCAGGGCAGCGAGGAGTTTCGGCTCCGCCAGCAGTTTAGCGACATCGGTCTTCTGGTTGTGCGGGATCTTGAGCGCGACCTTCTTGTTAAGCCACGTGTCCTCGCCCAGCCATACGCTTCCGAAGGACCCCGATCCCAGTTCAGTCAACAGCTTGTAGCGGCCGAGCATGGCCCCGGCGGCGACGGCCATCTCAGCCCCGTACCTGACCGAGGGCCCGAAGGTCGTTGTCGTACAACCATCGCATGTCCGTGATCCGGTGCTTGAGCATCGCCAGCCGCTCGGGGCCCATGCCGAACGCGAACCCGCGGACCCCCGGCTTCGCATAGCCGCGCCCCGCCTTCGCCAGGATGTTGGGGTGCACCATGCCGGCACCCAACACCTCGAGCCAGCCCGACCGCGCGCATGCCGGGCAACCCTTGCCACCGCACGAGGTGCATTCGATCGACACCTCCGTGGACGGCTCCGTGAACGGGAAGTACCGGGGCTCGAATCGCACTTTCATCTCACGCCCGAAGAACTCGGCGAAGAACGCGGTCAGGACGCCCCGGAGGTCCGAGAACGAGCAGGCCTCGTCGATCCACAGCCCTTCGACCTGGTGGAACACCGGGGAGTGGGTCGAGTCCGCGGCATCGCGCCGGAAGGTCCGGCCCGGACACACGATGCGCAGGGGTGGATCCCGCCGGGCCATCACCCGTGCCCAGATCGCGGAGGTCTGCGTGCGAAGCAGCAGGCCGGGTCGAACGTAGAAGGTGTCCTGCATGTCGCGCGCCGGATGATCGGCGGGCGTGTTAAGGGCGTCGAAGTTGTTGTACTCCGTCTCGACCTCGGGACCCTCTGCCCGCTCGAACCCCATGCGACCGAAGATCCCGCAGATATCCTCGATCGTCGCCGGCAGGGGATGCCGCGTGCCCGATCTCACCGCGCGGCCCGGGAACGTGACGTCCGCGCCTGGCCCGCCCACGCCCGCCGCCAACGCGGCCCCCCGGGAGCCGACCGCGGCCTCGATGCGCTGCTTGATGAGATTCAACCGGGCCCCGGCGTCCTTCCGGTCTCCGGCGGGAAGCGCTGAGATGCCCTTGAGGGCCGCCTGCAGGTCGCTCTTTCGCCCCAGGAAGGTGACGCGGAGGGCGTCGAGCGCCTCGGGCGACACGGCCCGGGCGATCTCGGATTCCGCCCGGGCCGCGAGGCTGTCGAGTGTTGCGGGGTCCGTCACCCGCAGCCCTTTCTAAACCTCTAGAAGGACACGGTGCCGGACGCTCCCAGCATCCCGCCCTTGTTGCCGGCCGAAACCCCGGCGGCGACGTCCAGGCGGGCGACCAGCGCGCCCAGCCCGACCCCGAACGTGAGCATGCCGGGTTCCGGTCCCGCGGCGGTCACGTAGCCCACCCGGAGAGCCAGGATCGCGATGCTCTGCTCCAGTCCGACCTTGGCACGCGTCTCGGAGGGGTTCGTGCGAACATCCAAAGCCGCCGCAACGGCGGTGCCGACGACGGGAATCGAGGCGGACGCGCCGACCGTCACCTGCGTCGGCAGCTTCTCCTTGATGTCACCCAGCGTGGTCGTCGTCACGAACGCGGTCTTGGCCGCATTCAGGTTCGAGGATTCCGTCTTGCCCGTCCACGTGATGGCGCCACCGATGTTCTTGACGACGATCGCGCACTTCACGATGCCGGCCACGGTGCCGCGCAGTCCCAGATCCACGCCGTACCCCGTTCCCTGCGTGGCCGTCTCATGAGTGGAACTCGCGATGGACCCGGAGGCCGTCGCGCCGGTATCGATGTGCTGGTCCGTCTTCCAGCGCTCGAAGTCCGACCCCTGGTAGTACTTGATCGCCAGGCCGCCCGACAGCGAAAGCCCGGGCACCGGGATCGGCAGGTCATGCGCATAGCCGATCGCGATCTCGTTGTAGACCGCCCGCAGGTTCTCGCCTGTCACGTCGTAGTGCGAGTTCGGCTGCAGTGTGACATTCCCCAGGAGCGCGACCTTCGCCAGCAGCGGGCTCACGTTCAGCGCCTCGACGATGATCCGCGGCGCGACCCCGACCGAGAACCCCATGACGGACACCGCCGCCCCGCCGACCGCCTCGACGCGGGTATCCCAGCGCCCCTTCTTCTCGATCGCGGTGACCGCCTCCGCCTTCGCCGTGGCGTCGTCCTGGACGATGCCGCGCAACTGGTTGAGCGTGAGTGCGTTGTTGCCTCCCTGCAGGGTCAGCCCAAGCGCCGCCGAGCCCAGGATCGGGCTCCCGAGCACGGCCGGGTTCCACCAGAGGCCCTCCGCGCCGCCGGCCAGGGTGCCGTAGGCGCTCCCTATGGCCGCGCCACGCGCGATCGGCTCGGCCGCGAGGACTCGCGACTCCGCGACGAGCATACAAAGAACGAGGGTTGCCAGTAACGCGCGTTTCATATGGGCGGCCTCCTTCGGGAATGGCTGTCGAAATGGCACGACTGGCCTTACTCTAGCATCCGGCCTCTTCGACCGTCAACGAACGGGCCTGGAGGCTTGTCCGCCGTCAGGTCGTGCCGAACTCCCATGAGGTGAGGTACTTCTGCTGGGCCGCCGTCAGGTGGTCGATGGCGAGCCCCATGGCCGCGAGCTTCAGCCGTGCCACTTCGCGGTCGATCGCGAGCGGCACCACGTAGACCTGCTTCTTGAGGCTGCGGGCCTTCTTCGCGAGGTACTCGACCGTGAGAGCCTGGTTGGCGAAGCTCATGTCCATGACGTTGGCCGGATGCCCTTCCGCGGCCGCGAGGTTGACCAGCCGTCCCTCGCCGATCAGGTTCAGCCGCCGGCCGTTCTTGAGCGTGTACTGCGTCACCACGCTGCGCACGGTCCGCTTCGACTTCGCCATCTTCTCGAGCGCGCTTATGTCGATCTCGACGTTGAAGTGGCCGGAGTTGGCCAGGATCGCGCCGTCCTGCATGACCGCCAGGTGCTCCCGGCGGATCACGGACGTGTCACCGGTCACGGTGATGAAGAGCGTGCCCTTCCTTGCCGCCTCGATCATCGGCATGACCGTGAACCCGTCCATCGCGGCTTCCAGCGCGTGGTGGGGATCCACCTCGGTCACGATGACGTTGGCCCCGAGGCCCCGGGCCTTGCCCGCTACGCCGCGGCCGCACCATCCGTACCCGGCCACCACCACGGCCCGGCCCGCCAGCAGGATGTTCGTCGCCCGCATGATGCCGTCCATCGAGGACTGGCCCGTACCGTAACGGTTGTCGAAGAGGTACTTCGTCATCGAATCGTTGATCGCGATGATCGGATAGTTCAGTTTTCCGTGGGCGGCCATCGCACGAAGCCGGACCACTCCGGTCGTCGTCTCCTCGGTCCCCGCGATCACGGACCTAAGCAGGTCGCGGCGCTTCGTATGGAGGACGGTCACGAGGTCCGCGCCGTCGTCCATCGTCACGTCCGGCTTGACCGCCAGCGCGCCCTCGATGTGCTCGTAATAACCCTTCGTGTCGATCCCGTGGATGGCGAAGGTCGGAATCCCCTCTTCGCACGTGAGGAAGGCCGCGACGTCGTCCTGGGTCGAGAGCGGATTGGACGCGCACAGCCGCACCTCGGCACCCCCGTCCCGCAGGGCCAGCATCAGGGCCGCCGTCTCGGTCGTCACGTGCAGGCAGGCCGCGATCCGGCGGCCCTTGAGCGGACGCGTGCGCCGGAACCGGGCCCGGATGTCCGAGACGACCGGCATCTGGTTGATCGCCCATTCGACGCGGTCCCGCCCCTTGACCGACAGCCCCCGGTCCCGGATCTGTTCGGCCATCGTCAGACTCCGGCGCCGCGCCTGAGCGCGGCCGCCATGTCGGTCTTCTCCCATGTGAACGCGGGCTCCGTCCGGCCGAAGTGGCCGAACGCGGCCGTCGCCTCGAAGATCGGCCGGCGGAGCTTGAGATGCCGGATGATCCCGAGCGGCGTGAGATCGAAGTGCTTGCGGATCAGCGAGAGGATCAGCGACGCGGGCACGCGCTCCGTGCCGTAGCACTCGACCGAGATCGAGACCGGCTCCGCGACGCCGATGGCGTACGCGATCTGGACCTCGAACCGGTCGGCCAGGCCGGCCGCGACGACGTTCTTCGCCACGTAGCGCGCGGCATAGGATGCCGACCGGTCCACCTTGCTCGGGTCCTTGCCGGAGAACGCGCCGCCGCCGTGCCGGCCCGCGCCCCCGTAGGTGTCCACGATGATCTTGCGCCCGGTGACCCCCGTGTCGCCGTGCGGACCACCGACCACGAACATGCCGGTCGGGTTCACGAGGAAACGCGTCTTCTTGTCGATCATGGACTTCGGAACGACGCGCTTGATGATCTTCTCGATCACGCCTTCGGAGATCTTCTTGTGGGACGGCTCGGGATCGTGTTGGGTAGAGACCACGACGGTGTCCACCCGGACGGGCTTGCCGTCGGCGTATTCGACGCTGACCTGCGACTTCCCGTCGGGGCGGAGCCACGTCAGCTCGCGCCGGTTCCGCGCCTGGGAGAGGCGGCGGACGAGCTTGTGCGCCAGCATGATCGGCATGGGCATCAGCTCGTCGGTCTCGCGCACCGCGTAGCCGAACATCATGCCCTGATCCCCCGCTCCGCCGCGATCCACGCCCATCGCGATGTCCGGCGACTGGCTCTGGATCGCGGTCACGACGCCGCAGGTCTCGTAGTCGAAGCCCATGGCCGCATCCGTGTACCCGATGCGTTTCACGACTCTACGGACCAGCCGGGGCACGTCGACGTAGGCCTTGGTTGTCAGCTCGCCGGCCACGGCGACGACGCCGGTGGTCACGAGGGTCTCGCAGGCCACGCGGCCCGTGGGATCCTGGCGCAGGACCTCGTCGAGGACGGCGTCCGAGATCTGGTCGCAGACCTTGTCGGGATGCCCTTCGGTTACGGATTCGGACGTGAAAAGGCTGCGCTCGCTCATGGTGGGTTCAAGGCCTCCTTCGTGCGGTTATCGCTTCGTCCACTGCGGGCGCCGGCGGGCGCCACGGATGCCGTACTTCTTCCGCTCGACCATGCGCGGGTCCCGCGTGAGCAGGCCGTTGGTCGAGAGGGGCGCACGGAACTCCGGCTGCCAGGCCGAGAGGGCCCGCGCGCACGCCAGACGGATCGCTCCGGCCTGGCCCGCCAGGCTTCCCCCGGATACGGCGACCGTCACGTCGAACCGCTTGACGGTTCCCGTCAGGACGAAGGGTTGCTGGATCTCGTCGATGAGCTTGGGACGCCGCAGGTACTCGGAGGAATCGCGGCCCTTGATCAGGAACTTCCCCGTGCCCGGAACCATCATCGCGCGGGCCACCGCGGTCTTGCGCCGGCCCACGCCGAACGCCCGGTCACCCTCACGCCGCCCGGTGGCGGGAATCGCGGCCGCGGCCGGGAGCTTCACTTCCTCGATGGGCGTCTCCGGCAGCGTCGGCTGCTCGACGGCTGGCGCAGCGCCGCTTACGACAGCAGCAGCCGTCTCGACCGCTGGAGTCTCGGGGGTGGCCGCCGGAATAACGGTCTCGTTCTCTTCCGTCATGATTTCTTCGCTCCCTCGTCCCGCACCGGCTGTTGCGCCACGTGGGGATGATCAGGTCCGACATAGATCTTGAGGCTGCGCAGGACCGCGCGCCCCATGCGGCCGTGCGGCACCATGCCCCACACCGCCCGGCGCAGGGCCTTCTCGGGATGGAGCGCCATGACCTTCGAGTACGGCACTTCCTTCAGCCCGCCGGGATACCCGGTGTAATGCTTGAGGAACTTCTGGTTGAGCTTGTCGCCCGTGAGCCGGATCTTGTCCGCGTTCACGACGATGACGACGTCGCCCGCGTTCACATGCGGCGTGTACTTCGCCCGGTTCTTGCCGCGCAGCAAGGTGGCAACGTGGGTCGCCAGGCGCCCGAGGACCTGGCCCTCCGCGTCCACAACGACCCAGCGCTTCTGCGCCTCGCCGACCTTGAGATAAGTGGTCTGCCTGCTCATCTATCGGAAGACATTGAGTCTAGCATCCCACATGCCCCACGGTCAAGGCGCTCCGCAGACGGAGCGTCGCCGAAGGTGGCGGGCGGGCAGGGAGTCTTCGGCGTGCGTGCGAGGGGCTGCTGAGGCCTTCCGAAGGCCCGGGAGCAGGCCCCGGGCGACGGCGAGAGCCTCATCCCGGGTGCGTGCCTTGCCCAGCGCCACGGCCTCGTCCACCCCGCGCAGCAGGTCCCCGATCAGGGGGCCGGGCTCAAGGGCCAGCTCGCGCATGAGATCATGGCCCGAGACAAGCCGCACGGCGGGCACACGCGCCCGGAGGTCCCGGCGAAACGCCAAGATCCGGAGTACCACCCCCCGCTGGCCCCTGGCAGTGCGCATCCGGCCGTGGTGGGTGGCCTTCCGGTCCGCCTCCGCGTGGAGGACGAGCTCGAAGAGCTCATCCCCCGCGTCCCGGATCATCCGGTACGCGGCCTTGTCCGTCACGGCCCCCGCCCCGGCCAGGTACCCGGGCCGCAGGTGCAGGTGGATGACGTGTGCGACGATGCCGATCTCGCGTTCCGAGACCCGGAGCCGGTCCCTGAGGATCCCGGCCGCCAGCCGGGCGCCCAGATGCTCGTGCTCGTAGAAGTGCACGTCCCCCTTGGGAGTGAGCCGGATCGTCTTCGGCTTCGCTGTGTCGTGCAAAGCCATGGCCAGCCCCAGCAGGGCCTTCCGGGAGCGCCCCGTCACCGGCTCCTCGGCCAGGTGCGCCGCCATCTCGGAGGCGTCCTTCGGATAGAGGGCCCGGAGGCGCCGCAGCGAATCCTCCAGGTGCTCGAGCGCCTCGAGCGTATGGTCGAGGACCCGGATCGTACCTTTCCCGCCGGGCACGCGGACATTGCGCATGGCACGGAATACGGGGAAGGTCGCCTCCAGCACCCCCGATCGCGCGGCCGCGCGCAGGACGGCGGCGGGGCGGTATCCTTCGAACAGCTTGAAGAGCTCGTCCCGCAGCCGCTCGGCCGAACACTTCCCCGCCAGCCTCGCCTCCCGGCTCATCAGGCGGGCGGTCCCCGGATGAACCCTCAGCCCGAGCTGGACCGCCTGCCGATGGGCCCGCCACAGCCGGACCGGATCGTCCCGGAACGACCGCGGGCCGCATATGCGAAGGCGCTTCGCCTCCAGGTCTGCCACCCCGCCGGTGGGGTCCACGATCCCGGCCCGGCGCCCCCACGGCATCCGCACGGCCATCGCATTGACGGTGAAGTCCCTCAACCGCAGGTCCTCCTCCAGGGTCTTCGCTCGCAGGGGGGTGAAGTCGACTGTTGCGTCCCCCAGCACGACCCTGGCCAGCCGGTCCTGTCCAAGCATGACGAGCGCGCCCCCGGCAGCGTCCGCGAAGGCCTTGCCCGCGCCCCGCGCGGAACCCTTCTCGACCGCGAAATCGATGTCCTTGACCAGACGTCCCATGAGCGCGTCCCGGACCACGCCGCCCGCGAGCACGAGTCCGGGATGGCCCTTCGCAAAGGCCTGCACCTTGTCCGCGTGGACCCCCATGGCGCGGGCGAGCCGGGTTCCCGCGACGGTCGACATGGGCTGGTGGATCAGCGACTCACACGCGGAGGAGTCCGGCGGAGCTCGGCCGCCTTCTCCTCCACGATGGTGTCATTGATGAAGGTCCCCGCGCCGGACTCGCAACCGGCCAGGAACTTGATCTTGTCCCGGCTTCGGTGCGGCGGGTAGAACTCGATGTGGAAGTGGTGTGAGCGATGCCGGCGGCCGTCCGTCGGCGTCTGGTGCATGAGCATGATATAGGGCATGGAGAATCCGAACAGGTGGTCGTACTTGGCCAGGATCGTCTTCAGGATCCCGGCCAGCGCCCAGCGCTCGCCCGCCGTCATTTCACCCAGGTGTCCCAGGTGCCGGCGGGAGACGATGTGGACCTCGTAGGGGTACCGGGCGAAGAACGGAATCCAGGCGGCAAACGCCCGGTTCGCCGCGACGATTCGGAGCCCCTGCCGGGTTTCGGTCTTCATCATGTCGCAGAGCATGCACCTATGGTGCCGACGCTGATACCGGGCCTCGGCCTTGAGCTCCCGCTCGACACGGGGCGGAATGAACGGGAAGGCGTAGACCTGGCCGTGCGGGTGCGTGAGGGTGACCCCGATGACCGCGCCCTTGTTCTCGAAGATGTAGACGTACTTGACGTCCCTGCGGGCCCCGAGCACCCGGTACCGGTCGGTCCAGACCTCGATGAGCTTGAACAGGTGCTCGCGCGACTCCTCGGCCAGCGTGGAACCGTGCTTGGGCGAGTAGAGGACGACTTCGCAAACGCCCTTCCCCCGCTTGCGGCGATAGAGTTCGCCATCCGCCGGCGCGGCGGACAGGCCGCCGCTCCCGCCGAACGACGGGAACTTGTTGTCGAAGGCGACGAACTCGGTGGGGCCGTTCAGCCCTTCGGCGCCCCCGGGACAAAACGGGCATGACGGCGTCGTGTCGGCCTTGCCGCCGAGCGCGATCGGGCGGACCTGCCGGTGCGCGGCCACGGCCACCCACTCCTCGAGCAGGGGATGCCAGCGTAATTCGGACACCTAGGCTCTCCCTGCCTTCGCCACATGAGGATCGGGATCAAACGAGGACACAAGTGGTTCCCTCCCCAGCGGAGGGGGCATGACCGCATGGAGTCCTCGCCGTTTCATCTCAACCTTCACCCGATTCCCCTCCATATCGATGCGCGTGCTTCGCGGCATCATTGATAGTGTCCAGAAGCGCAGGCACACAGGAAGGGAGTGCTGAGAGGGACACGACGAGAACCTTCTGTGTCGCATACACCATTATCTCTTGAAGCATCCGCAGAGAATAGCTGAACCCCCAGTATGTGTGGATCGGACGGCGCAGGAGATCGAGCTTTCTTGCCATCTCTCCGATCTCGTTGTCTGCATTCGGGTAGTTCGATCTTAGCGAATCCACCTGCTCCCTACAGTAGCCCCTCATCTCCGATCCAGCTTGCTCATAGCAGACGATCAGCTTAGCTTTGTCCGCGACCTCCTCTAGAGCGCTGGCACCGTAGAATGTCTCCAGATCAACCCCACGCCGTAGCACCCACAACTCCGCGTTCGTAACAAGAAGCGGGAGTAGCACAACTACGCCGTCGCCCTTGATCGCCCTACTTCCGTCGCCCTTGATCGCTTCCAGCGCAATTGCGAAATGCCAACCCAGCAGACTCGCGGTAGCATACCGCACCTGCTCCAGACCTCTGGCGATCTGTCTCGCGTCTTCCGAATCGTCGCTGACGGCGACGCCCCTGCCACAACAAGGCCAACCCCGGACCGCACCGAGAAGCTCTCGCTCGTCAATGTCTACTCCGGAAAGCTGGTCGAAACAACAAAACGTATTAGCGAAGGACTCCTCGAAACTCGTGATGGGCGAGAAGACCCACCTTATATTCGGGTTGCTATACTTGCATTCCGCAAGCATTTCGATCCATCCCTCAATGCCAGGTATACCTGCGAGTAGCGCGCTGGCGCGAATGTCAACGGATCGCTCGGGATGCTCAGCGGCTACCGTCTTACGGCTGTAGGAGTAGGGCCCACAGAGAAGCATCCTCCTGTCTGCCAGGACCTCGGCTACCATTTGCTCCAAGGGCAGACCTGAGCTAAGAAGGCGGCCCTTCCAGTCCTTCCCCCTCTTCTCGTGCACGTCACCCGATGACATTGGCCCGATAACTCCGAACTCCCGCGTCGCGAACGAGCATCGGCAGATGCACTACGCCCCGACCTTCTGACGGAACCAATCGACGGTAAGCCCGAGACCCTCTTCCAGCCTCACCGTCGGCTCCCAGCCGAGTACGCGCTTCGCCTTCGCGATCGCGAGGTAGCTCTCTCGCAGGTCCCCGGGCCGGTCGGGGCCGTGGCTCTCCGGCCCCCGGAACCCGGCCAGCCCGGCGAGACACCGGAAGAGCGCATTCGTGCTTGTCCGCACCCCCGTCCCGATGTTGATCCCCTCGCCTTCCCCCTTGTCGAGCGCCAGCACGCTCGCCCGCGCGACGTCGCCGACATAGACATAGTCCCGTATGTACTCGCCGTCCCCGCAGATGACGGGCTTCCCGCCGGTCAACATCTTCTCGGTGAAGATGGCGACCACTCCCGCCTCCCCGTGTGCATCTTGCCGCGGTCCGTAGACGTTGGAATACCGCAGGGCCGTGAACTTGAGCCCCCTCTGCATCGAGTACACGCGCAGGTAGAGTTCGGTCGCCACCTTGGAAACCCCGTACGGCGACGTCGCGTCGAAGGGCAGATCCTCGGCGGCGGGCAGATGGACCGTCGGTCCGTAAACGGTCCCTCCCGAGGAAGCATGGAGGAACTTCTTCACCCCGTGCTTCACCGTGAGCTCAAGCAGGTTCAGGACCCCGAGAAGGTTGATCGAGGCGTCCTCGGCGGCTTCCCGGACGGAGTAGGACACCGAAACCTGAGCGGCGTGGTGGCTGACGACGTCGAAGCGCCCCGCTTCGAACACCCGCGCCACCTCGGGCGACCTGATGTCGAGATTGTGGGCCTTGGCTCCTGCGGGGATGTTCGAGCGCTTCTTGTCCGCCTCCCAGTCAAGGACGGTCACCTCGTGTCCCGCCGCCAGGAAGGCCTCGGCCACGTGTGACCCGATGAACCCCGCCCCCCCCGTCACCAGAATCCTCATCGGGCCCCCTTCCGGTTGAACGTGTAAAAGGTAAAGGAACGGCCATCGCCGCGGCGGACCGTCTCCTTCGCCATCGTCAGCTTCGGAACGCGCGCACGCCGAAGCCGGAGGCTTCGGCGACGACCCCGTCCGCGGCGTCGCCGTCTCATCATGCCTTGACCAGCCAGTCCGGGCGGAGGACGGTCTTGCCCGCGATCGCGACCTTCATCATCGGCCACCCCGGGCTCGTCGTGATGATCTCCGAGCCCTTGGTAGTGACCAGGATAGTGTCCTCGGACTTGGTGCCCGCGATCGAGGGGTTCCAGGCGAAGGCCATGCCGGCCTCCACCTTCTGCTCCTTCGGGGTCTCGGGATTCACCGTGAACTCGCGCTCCGCGTATCCCGTAGGCCCGCCCTGGTGGTGGTGGCGCCACTCGTTCGGGAAGCCCCGCTCCGCGTAGGCGGTCCGCCCCTTCTCGAAGACCTCGACCATGGGCGTGCCGGGTCGCGACGCGGCGATGAACGCCGCGTCCACGAACACGCATGCCTCGTGCTTGCGGCGCAGGTCGGGCGATGACTTGCCGAACCCGACGATCCGGGTGGCGCTGCACACCAACCCCCAGCGCTTGGAGCAGACGACGAGCATTACCGCGTGCTTGACCTTCTCCGGGGTCGGGATCGGATGGCGATACTTCGTCAGCCGGTCGTCGGCCGCGACGAGCATGACCGTGGCCTTCACGCTCTTCGCCTGAAGGGCCGAGAAGAGCATCCCCGCGATCTCCTCCTCGCTCATCCCGCGCGTGATCTTCCGGCAGACGTCGCCGATCCCCGACCCCGTGGCCTTGCCCAGCCACCGGTACTTGGCGAGCTCGTGCCGGCTCAACCGCATGCGCAGCCCCGGCATCCACGGCTCGATATCCTCGGTCCCGGGTGTCCCGTCGTCGGAAGCCGACTTCGTGGTCCGCAGCAGCGACGCGAGCGCCTCCGCCCGCTCCCGCGGGGAGAACCACTGGTACTGCACGAGCTCGAACCCCAGCCCGCCCAGCTCCTCGTCCATGATCCGGGGCGCCTCGATGTTGCTCGTGAACACGACCTTGCGGCCGTCGAGGAAGATGATGAGGCTGGCCACGCCCATGTCCGACCCGTGCCGGACGTGATTGTCCGAGCCCCCGGACACCCACGCGAAGTTCGCCCTCCGCGTGAACACGACGGCCCCCCACCCCCGCTCCTTCATGAGCTTGAGCAACCGGGCCCGCTTTTCCGCCGTTTCGTCGAGTTGGGAGACGCGATCGAAGTTCATGTGGATTTGTCGACCTCCTTGACGGCCCCGCCGTGCTGGCCGTATTTCTCCGTGTACCGTTTGTGGGCCCGGGCCACCTCGGCCGCGGGGATGATGTCGGGCTTGCCCAGCAGGAGCGCATGATGCACCGTGCGCGCTACGTCCTCGACCATGACCGCCGCCTTCAGCGCGGCCTCGCCGGTCTTGCCCACCGTGAACACGCCGTGGTTCTTGAGCAGTATGCCCGGCGAGCTCCCGAGGTACTTAACGATCGTCTCGCCGATCTCCTCGCCCCCGATCTTGGAGTACGGTCCACACGGGATGGCCCCCCCGAACTCGTCCGCCATCGCGGTCAGGACGATTGGGATAGGCTTCCCCACGGCCGCAAACGCCGTCGCGTACTGGGAGTGCGTGTGCACGACCCCGCAGACGTCTGGCCGCTTCCGGTAGATGTACAGGTGGGTCGGAGCGTCCACGGATGGGGCACACGTTCCCTCGATCACCTTGCCATCCAGGTCCACGATGACCTGGTTAGCGGGCGTCAGGTCCTGGAACTTGACCCCCGACGGCTTGATGACCACCCAGCCCGTCTTGGGGTCCCGGATGCTCACGTTGCCCGACGTCCACGTCACGAGCCCCTCCTTCGGAAGCTCGAGGTTGAGCCGGCAGACCTCGGCCCGGAGGGCAGCGAGCTTCAGCGTCTTCGCCACGGGACCTACTTGCCCCGCACGGCGTCGGCCTTGATGGCCTTAAGCCGCTTCATGACGTCGTTGTTGCCCCGGCCGAAGTAGTCGTGGAGCGTGACGTATTCGTCGAACAGCCGGCGATACGCCTTGTGCTCCTTCGCGCGCGGCCGGAAGACCTTGTCCTTGACCCCGCCCATGCGCTTCGCGGCATCGAAGATGGAGGCGTAGCCGCCCCGGTTCGCCCCCGCGGCCACCGCGCCGAACATCGCGGACCCGACCGCGGGCGCCTGGGCCGACCGTGCCACCTTGATCGGCCGGTTGGTGACGTCGGCGTAGATCTGCATCAGGAATCCGTTGCGCTCCGGGAGCCCGCCCGCCGCGTACAGCTCCTCGATGGGCACGCCGTGGCTGTGGAAGTTCTCGACGATGATGTAGGTGCCGAAGGCGGTCGCCTCAATCAGCGTCCGGTAGATCTCCTCCGGCCGCGTGAGCAGGTTCATCCCCAGCATCATCCCCGTCAGGTCCACGTCCACGAGTATCGACCGGTTGCCGTTCCACCAGTCGAGCCCGACCATCCCGCTCTCGCCCACGCGCAGACGCGACGCCTTCTCGACGAGGAGGTCGTGAATCGTGATCCCGCGCTTCCGCGCCTCCTTCTCGTAGGCCTCGGGCACGCAGTTCCTCGTGAACCACGCGAAGTGGTCGCCGACGCAGGACTGCCCCGCCTCGAACCCCTGGAACCCCGGCAGGATCCCGTCCTCGACCACGCCGCACATACCCGGCACCACCTGCTCCTTCTTCCCCATCACCATGTGGCAGATTGACGTCCCCATGATCATGAGGAGCTTGCCCGTGGACGTGATTCCCGCCGCCGGCACCGTCACGTGCGCGTCGACGTTGCCGACCGATACCGCGGTGCCCGCCTTGAGCCCCGTGAGCCGGGCCGCCGCGTCCGTGATCTCGCCCGCCTTCTCGCCCAGCGGCAAGATGTCGGTCGAGAGCTTCTCCTCGACCACGTTCTCCATCCGGGGATTCAGGGCCTTGAAGAACGCCTTCGACGGATACCCGTGCCGCTTGTGCCAGATGGCCTTGTATCCCGCGGTGCACGAGTTGCGCCGCTCCTGGCCGGTCATCTGGAGCACGATCCAGTCCGCGGCCTCGATGAACCGGGCCGCGTTCCGGTAGATCTCGGGGTCCTCGTCCGCGATCTGCATGATCTTGGGGATCATCCACTCGGACGAGATCTTGCCGCCGTAGAGCTTGAGCCACGGCTCCTTGCGCTGGGCCGCGAGCCGGTTGAGGCGGTCGGCCTCGGGCTGGGCGGCGTGGTGCTTCCAGAGCTTGATCCACGCGTGGGGCCGGTTGCGCCACTTGGGGATCATGCACAGGGGGGTGCCGTTCTCGTCGATCGGCAGCATCGTACACGCGGTGAAGTCGGTGCCCACGCCGATGACGTCGTCCGCGCTGACCCGCGCGGCGCGCAGGACGGCCGGAATCGTGCGCTTGAGGACCTCGAGGTAGTCCTGGGGATCCTGGAGTGCGAAATCGGGCGCCAGCCGGACGCTCGTCCCTGGAATCACGCGGTCGATGACCCCGTGCCCGTACTTGTGCACCGCGCTCGCGAGCTCCCGGCCGTTCCGGACGTCCACGAGCACCGCGCGCCCCGACTCCGTCCCGTAGTCCACACCGATCGCGTACTTGGGCATATTCGACCCTCCATGTCCCGGATGTATCAAAAGCGCCTCTATCCTAGGAACGGCCCCCGGGCCTTGTCAATGAACCGCCGGGATACCCGGGTGCTGCCAGGCTGTGGATTATCAGGGCGCACGCTGGCTATCATCGGACCGTGCGGACGCCATCCGACTCCCCGGCCCGGCCCATCGTCACCGCCCTCCTCGGCGGCTGGGGGGCCTGCGTCGTCGCGATCGCGGCGCCGGGTCTATGGGCGAACCTGACGTCCGCCGCCCGGGCGTTTTCCGAGGCCCGGCACCTCCCCCGGTGGCCGGCGCTGGGCATCAACCTCGCGACCGAAGCCGCGACGATCGCAATCGCGCTCGGACTGGCCGTCTGCCTCTCGTTCTCCGGCCGCCGGATGCTCCGCTGGTTCGGCCGCGGCGTCCCGGCGTCGAGGTCGGTCCGGTGGTTCGCCGCTCCCCTGCTCGGTTACGGCGCCGCCTCGCTCCTGCTCCTCGGCTGGCTGTTCGTCAAGCTCTGGTTCCCGGTCGTCCTCGCGCTCTCGCTTCTTCCGCTCCTCGTACCCGCCCGGCGCCCCGGCGTCGTCGGTTCCCGGCAGAACCCCGCCCCCTTCCTCTTCCCGCATCTCCCGTGGTGGGTCGTGGGCGCGTTCCTCCTCTGGTTGCCGTGGCTCCTGACGCCCGAGACCCACGAGGATGCCTGGACCTACCACCTCGCGGCCCCCCGGCGTTGGCTGGACCTGCACGGCCTCTGTCTCGCCCACGTGGACGTCAGCATGCACTTCCCGATGACCGCGGAACTCGTCTACGCCTTCCCGCTCCTGCTCGGCCTCGACGCCGTCCCGAAGTGGCTCAACGCGCTCGGCTACCTCGCGGGCGCGGGCGCGCTCGTGGCCGTGCTGGCTCCCGCGGAGCCCGCGCTTCTGTGGGTGACGCTGGGCACGACGGCCACCTCCGCGGTCTTCGCCACCGCCAAGAGCGATGGGTTCGCCACCGGGGCGATCCTGTGCGCGCTCGCGATCGGGTTGGAAGCCAGGCGGAAGGCCGGCGCTCCGGCCGCATCCGCCTGGCTCGCAGGCATCGTGGCCGGGCTCGCGCTCGCGAGCAAGAACACGTCCCTGCTCAACGTCGCCTGGATCCCGATCGTCCTCGTCTGGATGCATGGGACCGGCCGAGGCCGCTGGCTCGCCCGCTGGGTGATCGGCGCCGCTATCCCCCTGCTCCCGTGGCTGGCGAAGTCATGGCTTCTGACCGGCGATCCTGTCTATCCGGGACCGGGCATGATCCTCGCGCTCGTCCCGGTGGCGGAACGATCCCACTGGCTCGGGGCATCCGTCCGGGGGTTCGTCAGCGAGAACGCGGCCGTCGCGTGGATCCTTCCTGCTGGACTCCTGCTGGCATGGTCGGTATCGCGGCTCGCGCTCGTTCCGCTGGCCACCTATCTGGCGTGGTACATCGCCTTCCCCACCGTGCACACGCCCCGGTTCGCGTTCCCGGCCTTCGCCGCGGCCGCCTGTCTTCTCCTGCACGCGCCGCTCCCCGCACTCGCGGGGTCGGCCCGGTTTTCGCGTGTTGTGTTTCTGGTCCTCGTCGGCTTCTCGGCGGTCAACCGGACGGCCTCGTCGTTCGGGGCCGCCGCTCTTGCGCCCGACCCGTTCCCGTACCTGCTCGGGGCCGAGACCCGGTCGGAGCATGTCTTCCGCGGGCTCACGGGCGTCGAGGAGGCCCGCCGGTTCCTCGTCCGGGAGCGGGCGCAGGGCGGCGCCGTCCTCCTGGTGTCCGAATGGCACCAGTATGGGATGCCTCAGCCCTGCTACGAGGCCGCCCCCGACCTGCGCAAGCCCCCGGTGCTACTGTGGGACATCGTGCGTTCCGCCACCACGGAAGCGGACGTGCGGAGAGCCTTCCGGCGTCTCCGGGTGGGCTGGATCGTCTACAACCCCGTCCGCGCGCTGAACGCGGCGCATCAGGGAATGCCCGTGGCCTGGACCGATGCCCAGCTCCGGCTATGGCACGGGTTCTTCCGGAAGTGGACCTCCCTCGCGCAGGCGTCGGAGAACCTCGACTTCCGCCACGGCGCCCTATACGTCTACCGGCTGCTTGACCATCCCACGGCGAACAAAGCCACACCCCTGCATCTGCCGGGTGTCGAGACCCTCTTCGGCCATGCGCTTGCGCTCGAGTATGCGGGGGACATGGAGGCGGCGTTTCAGGCGGCCCGCAAGGTGAACGACCGGATGGGGCCCGTGACCACGAACGCCGACACCGTCGGACTCCTCGCTTTCCAAGCGCACCGGCACGACGAGACGCTCACTTATCTCCGTGGGTCCGTGGAAGCCAACTTCGTGGATGGCGAGAACTTCTTCCTCTACGGACTGTCCGCGTTCCTGACCGGCCGGTTCCGGGACGCCGCCGAGGTCCTGCCCCGGGCCGCGGCGGCGAACCCGCACCGCGCGCCGGTCGCCCGGATGTACGCGGCGGCGAGCCGGCTCCAGCTCGCTCGCGTCATCCTGGACCGGGACCCGGCCTCTGCTGACCGTGAGTGCGAGGCAGCCGTAGCCCTGCTGACCCGGCCAACCCCGCTGGCTGAGGGGATCTCGATCCTCGCCGTGGCTCATGCGAGCCGTGCCGTGATCATGCGCAGCCTGGGCAGGAATGCTGACGCGGCAACGGAGCTGGGGTTGGCCGCGGCCGTGAACCCGGGCCTTCCAGGCCTTAGCGGCCCCGCCCTCCGGACTTGGGTGCTCGACCGGATCCGCGAGCTCGCCTCCGGCCCGCGGTAGGCCGCGTCTCCGCTATTTCCGGCGCACTCCGGATTTCCCGCCCGAAACGCGCGAGCTGAAGAGCAAGCCTGACCTTCAGGTCGAAGGGCAGCCGTGCAAGCTTCCTCCGCAGTGGATCCCGGGTCATGGTTTCTTCCCAACGATCGCCCAGTACGCCTCCACGAGCCCATGCCGCTTCAGGATATCGTCCAGTTTCGGCTTGTCGACCTTGACGTGGTCCAGGATGATCCCAACCCTGAGCTGGTCCTTCTTCCGGCCCGCGCCGACCGCAATAGCCACAAGATGCTCCGGTGACATGAACCGGACCCTAAGGTCGGCGTAGGCGACGGTCCTCGCCTGCTCCACGGCTTCCCTCGTGAGCGCGTCCGTGGCCAGGAACTGCACGGGGAGCCCCTCGATGACGACATGCTCCTTGCAGGGTTCGTAGCCCCTCCGGGACAGTTCCTGGTAGATAGCAGGGATGCCCGCCGTCAGATTCGAGGTGGAGGGGATGAAGAAGACGTCCAGGTCATACGTCTCGAACGGTTCCGTATACCGCATGGCACCGATGCCGCCGCCGATCGCGTAGTCCGCAAAGAGCCCCTTCGCCCGGAGATCGTTGATCACCTCCAAGGTCGCCCTGAACGGCGGCGGGCCCGCCGGGGCTTCCTTGACCAGCCACCGCGCGGACTTCGGGATGCGGTACGGGCGCGGTCGTCTCCGTGCCATGACGATTCCTATCATACGGCGCGCAGGAGAGATAAGACCGTGCCGAGGGAAGGATTTGAACCTTCACGAGGTTGCCCCCGGGGGATTTTGAGTCCCCTGCGTCTGCCGTTCCGCCACCCCGGCTTGTGGTAGCCCTGTCGAGATTCTAGCGCGGATCGCCCCGCGTGGTCGCCGCGGGAAGCTCGTTTGGTGCCTCCTGGGTGCCTTTCTGAGGCGACTTTGGTGCCTTGTCGCCGCCGAACAGATCGGCCAGCAGGCCCACGGCGCTCCGTCCTCGTTCTGGCGACAAGTGCGCGTATCGCTGGGTCATCGCGAGCGTCTTGTGGCCCAACAGCTCCTTGACCACGAGGATGTCCACGCCGTTACTCACCAGATGACTCACGCACGTATGCCGCAGATCGTGGAACCGGCACGGCTTGATCCCGGCACGGCGTAACGCCCGCTCAAACGCCTCCCGCAGATCCCGATACGGCTTCCCGAGCTGGTTCCGAAAGACGAAGTCGTCTGTGGGGTGTCCAGAAAGTCTTACCGCTTTCCCTGAGGCAGCCGTGAGCTGAGC
>ERZ1292640.267-Hain-H43-02um-R1-267-length-41973-cov-7_pt1 | contig 41973 bp, 36 predicted proteins | sample MGYA00564404_ERZ1292640 | MGnify/ENA primary metagenome ERZ1292640 (study PRJEB36523, sample SAMEA6512636) | groundwater metagenome | collected 2019-01-08 | study: AquaDiva: Metagenomics assemblies of 32 groundwater samples | reverse complement strand
CCATAAAGAGTGTACCACAAGATATTGGGTTCTACGACAAGGGGAGTTATCCACAAAGTAACGCCCGCCAGGATGGACTTGTCAAAAACCCATAGTGAGATTAATCGTAGTGTCCTGCTTTGGGACTCCACCAAAATTGACTGGAATATCGTGGTAAGTACCTAGCCGATCGAGGTAACGGACGATGTGGTAGAGTTTTCCGAACTCATACACCTCCTTAGTGATTTTAACGTCCTGCAAACAATAGTCCTTGATCTTTTGTATTTCACCTTGCTTCCACCATTCAACTGCCTGCAGACCATGTCCACTCTTCCCAACCCCCAAAGTCGCCTTAGCAACGTCATCGAGCTTCACGCGAAAGCCAAGTGTCTTGTGAATTTCCTCCAAAATATCAAGCGAAGTAAAGCTGGCAACATCCCCTGCGTAGTAATTGTTCATTATGGGGTAGTCAAAACTCTTTGTGTTATAACCAATGATACGACCAGAATGCTCCAAACGACGGAATAACTGTGGGAGCTCGTGCTCCTCATAACAAAGATACTCATTATTCTCGAAAAAATAACAGCCAACGACGGAAATGCGCAGAGAGCGGTTATCGCCCGATGCCGCGTCCTGCGTTTCAATGTCAAGAACGACTTCATTAGACATAAAAGCTAGGCTATAATACTCTCTCGTTATTCTTAACGCAACGACTATGAAACACTTTGCATGGATCGCGCTTGCTGGCTTGCTTTTAGGCGCCGGCTGTACTGCAACTTCAGATGAGACTGCGAGCGTCCAGCTCAATGAAACAGCCGAAATTCCAGTAGCAGAAGGGACAGAAGGGACAGAGGAATCTCACATGATGGAGGGGATGGAGATGGAGATGGAGGTTGAGCTGGAGATAGGGTCCATCACAGTGGAGTAATAATAAAACGGATTATGGGTCTGTCGCCAAATGTCATTTTGACTACAACCTCATCTGTCCGGCCATAATCGCTTCAAAACTTTTTGGCTTAACTATAGTTAAACCGCAAAGTTTATTCAGCAATTCTGTCTCGAACATCTGAAGTTTCGTATCAAAAGCACATTTGGCGACAGACCCATTATTCGTACCACTTATCGCAATAAGGAGTTTCAGCGATCATGTAATGCTCCCATTTTTTGCTTGGGGCGCACTTCAACAGTCGCCGTGCGATTAGACGGTCAATCGAAAAACGGCCAGCGCCAGAAAACATCATCATAGTAGCAACCGCCAGCATGATGAGTTCCATGCGAATATTTCCCATAAACCCAAGTGGAATTCGCTCGAAAAAAATCGAAAGGATGAGCTCAATCATGATCACGAAGCCAACGATACGACTCAAAAAACCTGGAATAATCAACGCCCCACCAACAAATTGTAAGACACTAAAGACGATCAAAATGGCAACCGCCGTTGGACCCGGAAGCTCTTCGATAAACGATCCGGCCTCGCCACGCATAAGAATCAGACGCTGTGCACCATCGAGGAGCAAAATCGTCCCAAATGCAATACGCAACGGAATGAGCCCCCACATGGGCCTCGTCACAAAAAGCTGGATCCACTTTCGTGCTTTATGCTCGTGCACACTTACTCAATTACCCAGTTACTTGCCGCACCAGCGACTGCCTCCGAGTACGTCGGAAACGCGTGGATCATAACACCAAGATTGTCTATTGTCGCGTGTAGATTCATAGCAAGCGCAATCTCATGAATAACCTCGCCAGCAGAAGGTCCGATCATGTGCCCGCCAAGCACCTCGCGTGTCTGCGGATGCGCTACAATTTTAATGAGTCCCTCTAAAGCCGTATCCGTAAGACTCCGCCCAAGGCCAGACGTTGGAAAACGCCCAACAATCGCCTCTTTATGCTGTTTTTCTACTTCAAATTGTGTGAGGCCGACTGAAGCAACCTCTGGCTCCAAAAACGTCACGCGTGGCACAACACGCAAATCTCTAGTCGCAAAACCACGCTTTTTATCAAGCGCCACGAGCGCGGAATTTCTCCCCGCAACAAAACCTTCATGATGCGCTGTGTGTGTAAACTGCAACCCTCCATCAATATCACCGGCCGCAAATACATTTGCCACAGAACTTTTCTGACGATCATTAGTATAAATCGAGCCGTGCTCATCAATCTTCACTCCCAAAAGCTCAAGCCCAAGGCTATCCGTTGCAGGACGCTTCCCTGCCGCCAAAAGTATGTGCTCCGCGACTCGAGTCTCATTGCGTGGAGTGACTGAACCACCTATTTCAATCGTCACTTCCTTTTCTTTGGCCTTCTTCCCAATTTTAAGTATTTGAACATTAGTCAAAACCTCAACCCCAAGATTTCGCAATGCCTTTGTTGCGAGCTCGGCAATCTCTGCGTCCTCACGATTTAGAATCGAGTTCCCATTGTGTAAAAGCGTTGTTGGAATGCCCAACGCGCCAAAAAAAGTCGCAAACTCCACACCAACAGGCCCTCCTCCGAGCACGATGAGACTCTTTGGCGCAGTCTTTAATTTCATTACATCTTTAAACGTCCAAAACCCAGTTTTCTGGAGCCCGTCAATCGGTGGAATAAACTCGCTTGTGCCAGTCGCAATCACAAACGTTTTTCCTTGAATCCTCTTCAAGGACGAGGAAAGAATCTTAACGGTTTTTGCATCTTCAAAAACCGCCCGCCCACGCACGACCTCGATCCCAAGTTGCTTTGCGAGCGCCTCGTAGCGCATCCCAACCTCGCCACCGCCTGTGAGCCTGTTAACCACACGATCTTTGTACGCCATAATCTCATCAAAACGATACTCCACGCGCCGTACAACAATGCCAAACTCCCCCGCATGTGTAGCGCTACGATAAACTTTTGCGCACTTGAGCAGAGCCTTACTCGGAACGCACGCCCAATTTGGACACTCACCGCCAAGCTTGTCCTTTTCGATAAGGCAAACGCTCGCGCCACAGGCACGAGCCGCCTCGGCCGCAGAAAACCCAGCGGACCCAGCGCCAATAATGACAACATCAAAAGAGTTCATACGTCGCATTCCACATTGCGTCCTCGCCTTGCACCTTCATCCAATACCACCACTCCACGCCCCATAAATAAATCTCATCAAAACCAACTGCCTCGGCAAGCTCTACTTGTTGCCACAACTGCTCAACCGTAAACATTTTTGCCTGCTCATCAAGCGAAGTCTCTGTCTGCGAAGTCTTGAACCAAGGTTCGGCTTGCAATTCAGATAGAATCACCGTGTCCACAAGCGGGCGCACCATCACAAGTTTGATGCGATAAAACTCCGGACCAATTGGGTAGATAAAGTAACCGGTGAGATTATTCCAAGTTGTCCGATACAGACTGACACCAAGTGCGTCGGCCGGCACAGCCGAATCAATCCACAAATCGTTTTCCCCGCTTACGGTAAGCATGATTGGCTTGTCGGATAGTTCGCGCACGAGTGCAAGCTCGGCATCAAGGAGCGCAGGATCTGGCAGTGGGCACTCGCCAAACGGAAACATCGCCTCATTCTCAACTTGCCAGCGCACAATAGTGCTCGATGGTTCGTAACGCAGGACGAGCTCGCTCAAATATGCCAACAATTCATCTGCTTGCGCTTCTTTATCGAGCTCTTTCACAAAAGTTGGAGCGTAACATTCTGGCCAGCGCGGAACTTTTCGCCCGATAGCAAGCGTGACCTCAACGCCAGATTCCTCGGCCTCATCAATCATCCAATCGAGATCGCTCCAATTATACGCATTAGGGGCATACTCAATATCATCCCAATACACAGGAAGGCGCAGTCGCTGAACGCCGAGATCATCCAAAACGGCGCTGTACACGCGACGCCAATCCAACCCAAGCTCCTGTGCGTAGGATGACGAAAATGTGACGCCAAACACGGCAACAGACGATTCTCTCCTCGCAACGCGCAAAACGGATACGGCCAGCAAAAAACCGATTAACGCTAACGCAATCATTGCCTCGGCTATGTGTTGATGTTTCCTCCTACGAAATTTCATGATACCTCTTCCTTTTTCTCACGCATGAACGCAAGCCAACTCTCGATGACCTCAATGGCCATCTTGAATGGTGCTTCGATAATAAAATCCATAAAAAATAGGAAAACGTTGACGCGTGGCGCGCGCAGTGAAATCCAACGACCGACGCGCACGATCGGCAACGTGAAGATGTCAACGAACGCTCCCAAAATCGTCGGCTTGCCAGTATCGAGGTAGACTTCGCGGATTGAGCGACGAATACGGATGCCAAAAAACGTCACTAGGCTCAAAAAGAACAGAAAAATGAGAGTCGAGACTATGTTGAAGCCTATCGTACCTAGCGCCCAAGCAATGATGCCGTAAGTAAACAAAAATGTGAACCCATACAGCGCGTTGAAAAAAATACCGGAGGCAGATCTGCTCCACGGTTTTTTCACTTTGAAAACAAGTTTCAACTCTTTTGAACCATACACCACCGCACGCACGCCACTTTGGATATTTTTCACGTTCTTTTTACCCGGAATGCGCACTGACAATCCAATAAACGCAAGCAGAAACGGCGGGAAGGCTATGTTTATCACCAGTGGCATGAACGATGTCTCATGTGAAATGAGCAAATCGTACGGAAATTCCAACGCCAGTGCCAAGAGCATTTTGGTAATAAACAGAAAAAGAACTGCGCGTACCACTAGTCGCGTGAGTCGCGATCTAAATTTCTTAACGCGTCCTTCAGTTGCCTTGCTAACAGCGCTATTCAATTTTTCTGGACTTGAGACAATCTCAAGGAACTCATCAGGGTTTTTTGCGCAGACGTCAATAAGCACGTTAAACAAAATCGCATAACGACGCACCTCACGGGAGAGTGGCTCACTAATCGGGTGTGTAACCTGCGACTCAATATGACGCACGGTCTCCTCCAAACGATTGGTAAGCGTGGTAATTTGCTCCTGCGATGGACCACGTCGCCACTCTGGATGATACAAATGGAACACGCGAGCGCGCAACCGTCCCGGATCGGCCTTAAGAAGCGTACGATGCACCGCAAGAAACAATTGGAGCTCGCGCTGATCTTCTGGGAGACTGCCTTTCTTCCATTCAATGTGATCCTGAATCACGCAAAACATGAAGCTCGCAAACGCATCCTCACGGCTTGGAGGCACGAGCAAACTCTCAACATCATGCGCGAGTAAGTCGAGTAGCCAGTTGAAATAGTAACCTGGAGCGCTCGTGCGTGGCACGGTTGCCATAAGTGGCTCATACGTCGTGAGCATGACCGCTACTTCATCAATCATGCGCGCTGGAATTTCTTCATTTGGCAGATACCGCGCCCAAATTAGCTCCGTAAGTAAATCTTTCGCCAACGATGAAGCCTCAACATCAACACCAAGTCGGCGTTTGAGCACACGACGAATCGCGTTGCGACGTAACAAATGCTCTTCATCATACTCTAGCGTGTTACGAATTTTTTCGTAAAACACCGCCGCCTTGCTGATTGTCTCGCTTACAACAATCGCCTCCTCGCCAATCTGTGCTTTCACCATCTCGCCAAGCGCAAAAATAGACGGCAACTGCCGAACGCGACTATCAACATTGCCATCAACTGGCCCATCTGTGTAGCCCGCGCCACCTCCATGATCATCGTTAGACATAATAGATCTGTATTTTACACAATAAGCGGCAATGGATGAATCTCGCTCTTTCTCCCAGCTACGATCTCTTCAATGCGATACGCGCCGTGCGTCGGAGCCTCAATGTAACCACTCCAAGCCATGCGCGCAAGGCCACCTGAATTGAGCCAATCAAACAGCCACTCGTTGGTGTAACGAGGATCGCCCATAGGCACTCCACCACCAACATATTGTAACCAAATGCTGTTGAATTTCTCTTGCGAACCGATCGGAGGAGCAATGAGAATCGGCAAACCAAGCGCTGTGTAGAAAGAGAGTTCTGACGGCTTGGTCATCAAAAGATCTGTCTCACGTAAAAACGCGCTGAATGCCACAAAGTAATCGTGACGATTTTTGTAGATTGGCACGATCACACAACGACCAATCTCGCGCTCAAGACCAACTTTTTTAATCGCGTCAACATAGAGCTCCGCTACGTTGGTACGAATACCGGCAAATAGAGCCAAACGGATTTTGCGCTCACGAATTTCGCGCCGTAAAGATTTCATGACATCAACTCCTAGCTGTTTCTGCGCGCCAGCTCCACCAACAGAAAATGCCAATGTCAACGGATGCGTCTTATTGAGTTCACATCGCGCTGGTCCGAGCTTTGTTTTAATCGTTTTTTCGTAACGATCATAAAAAATGCCGTTCGGGTCAAGATTGCAAATGCGAGATAGAAGATCCTTTTGGAGTTGGCGTTCTGGATATCCGCCAACCAATTCTTTAGGCAAGGGAAATCCTGTGAGAAAAATTTGGCTCTCACGCACGCCATAGAGCATCAACCTCTCCTTACAACGACCGTTGGCGGCAAAATACCGAATTTTGCTTCTTTGCGGAACAAGAGGAGCCCAGTGTCGCGCAATGTCGGCATCTGTTGTCACAAGATAAATAGCTCCGGGATAGCCATTCGCCTCGGCCATGAACGCAACCGTAAAAAACGTTGTTACCAGAGGGATCGGCTCATTCCTCAACATCTCGATAAGGTGCGAACCAAAGCCTTTGTCAATCATGCGATAAATCTGCCGTAGCTGAAGACTTGGTCTAGAAAGGTCGCGACGAGGATAGAACGCCGGAATCTCCTGAAACTCATCCATTAGATTGAACGCCAAATCGCCAATGAATGGCAGTGGCTTTAGGCGCGAAATCGTTTCATACGCTTTGCGACTACGTTGCCACATATTGAGATCGGACTTGGGGATTCCACGATAGTTGTTCGCTGAAATAATTTCACCTGCCGACAAATCCTTCAGCGCGTACGCCGCACGCGCGTGTCCATAACCCATGTCTACGTCTACAATGTGAGCGATTTTCTTCATACCAAGTGTATTCTACACGATTAATGGCGGTACCTCTAGCTCGGAAGCTCTGCCGAGCACAGCATCCTCAATCCGATACACACCGTGCGTTGGGGCCTCAACAAAACCATTCCACGCGGCGCGTGCGAATCCGCCGGAGTTGAGCCAGTCAAATAACCACTCATGCGTGTACCGTGGATCGCCTTGCATCATTCCACCGCCAACTTGCGTAAGCCAAATCGCATTGAACTCTTCCTGTCGCCCAAGTGGCGGAGCCATCACGATTGGAAGCCCAAGCGCAGTGTAAAAAGAGAGCTCTGACGGCTTGGTCCAAAGGATGTCCACCGTGTGCAGAGTCCTGTTCATGGCCGTAAAATAGTCAGCCCGTTGCCGATGATACAAAATTTCAACTGAACGAGCTCTACCAACGACTTGGCGATAATATTCGGCTACATCCTTGCGAGTCCCCGCCACAAGGATAAGACGAAGCTCTTCACGCTTGAGTCTTGACGCGAGACTCTTGATAAGCTGACGGCCGATATTGCGTTGCGCCCCAGCGCCACCGACGCAGTACATCAATGTTGGTGGTGCAGAAACGTAGCTATGTGATCTTTCTGCTGACGTTCCAAACTCGTACTGATAGTGTTCGCGAAAAAAACCGTTAGGATCGAGAACGGCAAGACGCCGCGCGAGATCACCTTTAAGCACCGAACTTTCCACGCCACCGATGAGCTCCTGTGGCAATGGGAAACCCGTGAGTGTAAGCCTTGAGGCAGGAACACCGTACAATTGAAGTCGCTCCACAAGACGACCATTCGCGCAACAATAACGAATGCGAGATTGCTTTGGATTCATCGCAACCCACGCGCGAGCAACGTCCGCATCTGTTGGCACACACCAAATTTCTCCACGATAACCGTGCGTTTCAAGCGCAAACGCCGGTACAGGATGTGTACAAATTACTGGTTTTGGGTTTCGATTGAGGCGTTGTGTAAGCTCGTGGCCGAGGCCACGCCGTTCAATCAACTGATAAACTTGTCGAACAGAAAAATTTGGTTTTGATAAATCTCGACGCGGATAGAAATCGGAAATCTCCTGCGCCTTTTCAACGATCCCGAAGGCAATCTTGCCAATCAATGGAATTGGCCGTAGGCGTGATAATGTCTCATACGCCTCGCGCCAATGCTTCCATGTAAGGCGTTCTGACTCGATCATGCCTTGATAATCATTGGCTGTGATGACCTGACCACCAGCAAGATGCTTGAGGCTATGTGCAGCTCTTGCGTGGCCGTAGCCCATGTCAACGTCTATGATGTAGGCAACATCGGTAGTCTGATCGTGACGATGAGATGGGGGCATAAGATTATTTGGCAAAAGTGCATCCCTCGGTATGATGTATTGTCTCATAGTATATCAAAGATGAGGCTGTAGGGACCTCTGCAAAAGTCCATTTCGGCTACAGTATCATAATTTCGGTCATAATCATTTCAAATTTTTTGGCTTAACATCTGTTAAACCTCAAAATTTATTCAATGATTCTGTCTCGAAATTCTGATACTTCGCCTTGAAAGCGACTTCTACAGAGATCCCTGTAGAAAAGTTTCTAAAAACAGAAACCGCACCCCTCCAAAGTGCGATTCCGTATGATATAGTACAAAAAAGCCATTTTGTCAATGGCTTTGAACTAAAATTAGCTTAAAAGTGGCCTATTTGATCATTTTCAAAATCTCACGCCTAAAGCTTGGTAAGTATTGCTTTATCGTTTGCCAAACAATATCCATCATGACCCGAAAATATTCATGCGTGAGGCGATCGCGCATGCTCATGATATCTTGCCAATCTGTCTCATGATGCTTCTCGAGCAAAGATTTCGGCAAGTGCTTGGTGGCTTCTCCGATAATTTCGAAGCGTCGAATCACTGCATCTTGTTTTTCTTTGCTCGCCAAAAAATCCTTCTCTGTCCACCCATCAACATATTCCTCGATCATATCAATGCACTCAAGAATATGTCCAAGAAAAATCTTCGGATCCTTCGTCATAGAATAGTAACGGCTTCAGATAAAATGCGATCACGCAACGGTTCATAGATCCCCTTATACGGGACGAGATCAACTTTTCTACCTAACTTTTCCTCGAGTTCGCGCTCCAAGGCAAACAAATCTAACAGAGTGAAGCGCTTTGGAAATTCAACAAGTAAATCCACATCGCTCTTTTTAGTTGCCTCGCCACGAGCGAAGGAGCCAAAAATGGCCGAGCGTTTAACGCCGGACTTGCGCAGAATCGGAAGAACCGATTTTTTGATTTGTTGAATTTCACGGGTCATATTATTTAGCAACAGGTCTACTATAACACACCGAAACATTAAACAAAACACCGCCGAGCGAACTCGGAGGTGTTTTGTTTAAATCTCTTATTCGCGCGGTGCCTTTGGGCGGGCGAAATCGAGGTGAATCGGGCGTCCGTCAACTTCGCTGCCATCGAGTTCGCTTACGGCCTTTTGGGCCTCTTCAGCTGTGCTGAAGGTAACGAATCCGAATCCCTTTTTGAAGGGGATGTAGACGTCAGTAAGGTTACCGACATCCTTGAAATGGTCACGGACCACTTCCTCGGTGGCACCGAACGACAGATTGCCGATGAACACGCGGTTAGATGCGTCCATACGTCACGTCGCTGGTTAGGTGGCTTCCCTTTCCGGTCACGACGCTGTTCCCTTGCGGGTCTTGAACGTACGGGACAATCGGTAGTGTAAGCCGGTGAGTTATGGGCAAAAGTATACACGAAACGGCTAATTTTGTCAAGGAATAACGGTGGCAGTCTCATTCTGGGCCTTATTTGGGCTAAAATTCAAACTTTCAAGCACGGCCCTATTCGTTGAGTTATTCTCGTCATCATTGATGACTATAAAAAAGAGTGTGTTAAAACGATCATCCTGCCGTTGTCCGAAATAGGACTTGACCATGCCATAGGGATCAATAAAACAGCTCATGGACAGTCCCCCGATCTCTTTGTTCTCACAGCTCGTCAACCCTGCGCTTTTTTCCAAAAGCCAATCCGCGTAGCTAATCGTCTCGCCGGTGCCGAACTCTTCGCCGACAAAAATTCTCACACGCACGGCCCCGGAATCCAAAGAAGCGGAGTCCCGCGCACTCACCGTGCTCGCGCCTCCGGCATCCGCTTGCGTCACCTCCCAGTCGCTTGGCGTGGTGAGCGCGAGGTCGCCGCTACTCATCACCCATGTGGTTTGACCATCACTGTCATCAACGACAGTTTCTTGCGCGCCGGCGCCTGATGTCTCATCAACCACGTCCGCGGACTTTTGAGGAGCTCGAGCCTCCAAGTAGGCATAAGCAAGGCCAGCGACCGCGCCTAGGACGAGCACAAGCACGACAATTTTGAGAGCGGCAAGTATGGAATTACGTTCGCGTTGAGATGACATAGAGTGCGATTGAAGTCGCAACTGCGACATTAAGTGATTCAAGCGAGGCTTGGTGTTCGATCACCAGACTTTTTCCGATGATCGGTGAGATGATGCCAGATCCTTCCGAACCCACAACGATCAGCATTGGTTCGTGCTTCACTTTTTTGAGGCTCACGGCACCAGGACGATTTTCAAGACGATACACGATCCGCTTGGCCCGAGCAAGTAATGTAGTCGTGTCCTTACTTTTTACCACTATCCATGGCGTGTGAAAGACAGCTCCAGCAGTCGAGCGTACGACTTTGGGACTGGTAGGGTCCGCGGACTCAACAAGGACAACCCCGGCGCCAAACGCCTGCGCCGAGCGCAAAATTGTACCAACATTTCCTGGATCCTGCACATGATCAAGCACAACAACCACACGGCGCTTAAAAACGTCTTTCTCGCTCCACTTTGGAGCTCGAGCGACCGCCGCAACGCTCTGTGGCGTCTCTGTGGTAACGAGCTCGTCAAAAACAGATGTATCTTTTGGCGTAAAACGAAACTCAACAAACTTGCCTGCTTCCAGAATTGCATTGTCTCCCTCGAGCAATAAAAATCCACTCCCCATCCTTGCCTTCTTTATCTGCAGTGATCGAATCAATTTTTCTTGAGCTTTTGATAACATAGCGCGCCTTATAGGCCTTTTTGTATTTTCTTTAGGCTCATGCGTTCCCTTAAAAAACCAAAAATCCGACCCGATGCGTGCGTGAGCCCAATCACAACAAAAATGATGTCACGCAAGCGAATAATAAGCACGAGTACAAGAGCATTAATAGAGATCCCCAGCATGGTAAACAAGCCTACATTGCCAGCTTCATAAAAACCAAGACCGCCCGGCACGGGAATCAGCAGGGCGAGCCCCGGGATCGTGCTGGTCAAAAATGCCTGCGAAAATGTGAGCGTTGTACCAAGAAAAAAGGCAATGAACCACGTTTCAAATGCTTTGAACGAGACCATGATAAGCGACAGGAACAGGAGCCAAATGATGACCTTGGGGTGACCGCTTAAAAACTCGGTCATCTGCCGTTCCATCGCTACGAGCCACTGGTCGAGTTTGCGCCAGCCTCTGCGTTGATGGAGTTTAAGGCAGTGAAAAATCGAGCGAAAAAAACCACGCCCAGTGACCGTTGCCCAATAAAACGAAACGAGGAATGATGTAAAAAGCACGAGGGCCACAACAAGCAACCACAGCGAGTTACCGAGCGCGACGCGCTCAAATATAGCCAAAACAAGTCCGATAGTCACAAACAAAATAAAGGCTGTGAGCTCAAAGGCAAGATCAATCACTACAGAGCTTGTCGCCTGCTTGAGTGGCACGCCGTCGTCATGCAAAAGCCCAACGCGAATCGGCTCGCTCCCAAAAATTGACATTGGCAGAATGTACATAAAAGCGTAGCCAGACATACGATGTCTGTAAAGACGCCAAAAGCCGATGCGCTCCGACTTAGGCAAACCCTTGTTGAGAATGAACCTCCAACGATAGACGTAGAGTGCAAAGTTGGTGAGCGAGATCGTCACGAAAATGAGAAACGGCGCGAGACCGAATAGAAGCAATGTCTCGATCACTTCGCCAAAGCCGACGCGCGCCAGCAGAACAAACAAAATCCCGCCACCGATGAGGAAGAGGAAAAGAAAAAATAACAGACGATTGGATGAAGCGGACATACTTATAGTATATAACGAAACGAGCTCGAATGTTATTCCGAGCTCGCCTCACGTTCTCGATCTACTGTCTACTTCCTACAGAACCGCTTCCTTGGCCGCCTTGGCAACACGAAACTTCACTCTCGTTCGTGCTGGAATCTGGATTGTCTCGCCAGTTGCTGGGTTGCGTCCTGCACGTGCGGCGCTATGGGCTTTCACGAGTTTACCGATACCAGGGATCACGAACTCGCCGTTCGCCTTCACTTCCTTGTAGGCTAACTCGACGATGGCGTCCATGAACGCCATAACTTCCTTTTTGCTGACACCAACCTTTTCGGAAAGCGCCTGCATGATCTGGGACTTGGTCATCTTTGCCATAAAGCAAAAAAACGTTTATTTAACTGGGGTTTAGTATAACAGGGTATCTTTTTCTTGGGAATAGCCAGCAGGACCTCACTTCCACTTGCGTACAACCGCCTCCTTGATCTGCCCCCATTGCTCTGTCGTGAGCGGGCGGTTCTTAAACCGATCCTCAACGTTCTTGAAAACTCGCTGGATCACTGCATTTGAGCTATTTTCCTCTATTTTTGGCGTTAAATCAGTCACTTCTGCCCGCCCTTCTCTCACATCCTTCATGAGTTCATCAAGGTTCCGACCATCAGCCTTGACGTCACGTTCAAGCATTTTAATGAACCGAGTTTCAAGTTTGTGATTTTCTGGCCCAGCGAATCGCAACTCCGATTTGGATTGCGTCAAAATCTCCTGATAAACCTTCTGCATATCCCCCCGCATCTTGACCTCGGCCACCAGACGCTCTGTGTCTTGCGCAGAGTAGGTGCCTTCCGGAACATTGAGCATACCATGTCCCGGGATGCGGATACTCACAGCTTCGCCCCTCGCCTCGGGTGCGCCAAGACCCTCTTGATTTGGTAACGTTCCTTCTGATACAGAACCGGCTGGAGCCTCTGCTGGAGCCTGAACTGGCGCTTCCTCAAACGGCGTGCCGTCCTCTCCAGGCACGGCAAAAGAATCAACGTCCGATAATGTTACGGTTGGAGCCTCCGGCCGAACCGCCACCGGCTCTGCCTCTGGAACGTCACCAGGTGACGTTCCAGTTTCGGTTGCCTTCTCGATCGGCTCCCCGTCCGACTGAACGACTTCAGTCGTTTGGGCGGGCATCGTAAATCCGCGGTTGTCGAGATCCTCCGTCGCAATTTCCTGCCCAGTCGTGGCATCAACAAAATGTACGTCGCTGACGACACCATCCTTAAACTCAACGTCCACAGCCAAATTCCCTTCGCTCCCTTTGGACAGCCATGTGTGCATGAGGCCCTTTTCCTGCACGAGCGTCGCCGCCATCTTGCGCGCCTCGGCAGAGCTCATATTGAGGCCCTCTTCTGACGCTTCGTTTTGAATCGCACGACTGAACAGTGAAATAAAACCATCGCCCTTTTCCACCGTGGCCCATTTTTCCAAATTCCCAGCCCCAGCAATAACACTAGATCCATCTGGCCCCATATCCATGTGCTTTTCGTGAGCAAATTGATATTCCTTCGGAGTCATGGCGATGTCGCCGGCCGGGCTTTGATCGACTGCCGGAGCTTCCGCTAGATCTGTAGCACCGGCAAGACCAGGATGCAAAAGATCAATCGACGGCTCTGGCGCGGACGCTCCACCTTGATCATCAAACAGGATCGAATTATGCGGAGCTTCGGGCGGGGCTTGATCTTCCATGGCGTTGACGGCCGGCTCGATCTGGTCGACATGTGGAACATCAGCGGCGTAGGCCATGCCGATACCAACATTTTTCGCCACAACTGCCATACCAATTGCAAAGTCAAGACCCTTAGCTTTCCAGCCTTCAGATTTGCTAAAGAACAACTGTTGCAGTGTCTCTTTTAACCCTCGACCGACAGACAAAGCCGCATCCTTAGCAAATTGCGTCTTGCTAAGTTCGGCAAGATTTCCGCCTTGCACGCGTTCGGACTGCAGTCTAATCATCCGCTCCACATTACCGCTTAATGCCATCGCACCAACACGAACACCACGCAGGCCAAGGTTATAAGCGCCACCGGCCAAATGGGACGATCCGAGGGTTGCCAAAGCAATGGCGGTGTTCAATGCTTCACGATTGCGCGAAAGCTGCTTAACTCTAAGCTGGAGAGCTTCGTCGAGCAAAAGAGCAATTTGACGATCACGTTCTACTTTTACTTTTTCCACTTCATCTTTGTGGAATCGTGCGATAGTGCGGACTTTTTCTAGTGCCGCGACCAATCTTGGCTGAAGCTCGGCCTTCTTGGCGTCAGAAAAATGATTCGACGCTTCCAACGCTTTTTTGATGCGGTCTTCATCAATCACCGCCGATGAAGCGGCAAAATCGGCTCCAGACGGATCCTTTTCCGACGCCTCGGCTGATCCCATCGCCGCAAGAAGACGATCATATTCCTTGTGAGTATGACTGTAACGCATCTGGTCAGTAACTACTTTGGCACCAAACACGGAACCAGCAGTTTCCAAACCAAGTCTAGCCACTGTCCAACCCCAAGCTTGCTTTTCGCCTTTGCGTTCAGATTCCGTTAGCTCGCCTTTGGCATAAGCCTTAGAACGCACGACCGCCTGATCGCCAAGATATTTCCAAAAGTCCGACGACATCAAATCTTTGGCTTTGATTTTGTCGGGTGAAAACGGACTGCTGTCTACCACCGGTGCGGACGGTGCCGTAGACGCGGCTTCCGGTTTTGATTTTCGACCAAAGACTCTGGCAAAAAATCCCGGCCGCTCTGATTTTTCTGCCGCTTCGAAATCGGCTTGTGCGGCCTCTTTGGCTTCCCAAGCTTTTTTGTAATTTTCGACAGACACAGTGAGATCGTCTACGTTCACACTATCTTTCAAAACCCCATTGGCTTTCAATTTAGCCACATCAATTTTTCCATCAGCTAACTGGGTAATAAGATCATCTACTTTTTCATTGGCAACACTACTAACAAATTTATAACGCAAATTCCACGCGAGTTCAGCAATCTCGTCATTCAATTCACTTAATTGATCCTGCGCCTTTTCTTTTGGTGTAGCGACCGCGTCCCACTTGGCCCGAATAAGACGATCGAGCTCGTCGGCTTTTCGCATCGTAAACGTACCGTCATCGTAATGGCTATCAATTATGGCATGGGCATCATGCAAATCTGTCCGGCTAGTTGCTTGATCAATAAGTTCACGGACTCTCACCTCTTCGGCGCTTATCACTTCCGGCGTAGATGGAACCGCTTCTGGAGGCGCGACAGATGGTGCTATTCCTGCCGGAGGAAACTTTGCTTTACGTTCTAACTCAGCAACGCGTTCATTCACATGCGCCGTCCTAGCTTCAACGAATGATTCTTTATTAAAATCCCAGGTCTTTTGAAGCTCATCGATCACCGCTGAAACGGCTCTGGCTTGATCAGGCGTTTTGGCGGCGTCTAGTGGATCATAAAATCGCGCACTTAAATCAGCTTTCGAAAGCTCCGTCCACTTCTCCATCGCCGCCTGTTCGACTGCCGCCAATTCATCACCGCTCACGCCTCGCATTTCCGATCCTTCAATTTTATTGAAATACGCCTCCGTGTCCGCCGCGGTCGTGGCATTGGCAATATCTGCCTCGATTTCTGTTCGCATCTGCTCAGGGGTTTTAAGCAAACCAGGATTAGTTGGCGCAGAATCGAAAGCAGTCGGCATTGACAGTGGCGGTGGCATGTCTGGCACGGCGTCGGGCAAGGCAGGTGCGACGTCGGGCTCGAGTGCGGCGAGTTTGATTAACGCTACTTTGAGTTGATCTTTCGTTTTTTTGACAGACGACAAGCCACTGACGATTTCGTCCGGATCTTTACCGAATTTAATATCTAACATTGCCCGATCAACGACATCACGGCGAATGTTCGGCGGGCTATTATTAAACCACGTCTTATGCCAAAACGCTTCGTTATCTGCCACCTCACCAAGCGACATCGCCACCGGCTCAGCCTCAACAACCGCTGGTGCGGCTTCGACTGGCGCTGGTTCGACAATTTGCGGAGCGGGTTCGTCGAAAAGAGCCGAGAGCGCGTTTCGATTAATCACGGTTGTGGTTCCTTTTGCAAGAATTTCTGCAACCGCGGCCGCACCATCAGGAGACATCGTAGTGGCTTGCGCGTATTCTGCCGCCTTCCATGCTTTCTTGTCAGCTAACGTATCTCCAGCTGGGCCTGGCAGATGGCCAAGAATAGGCTCGCTTTCCACAGTAGAAGTTGTCGTGGCATCAGCCGTTGATTCCTCAACTGCCGCTTGAGCATCCTGTGCCGCTTTCAGAATAAGGCGACGTTGATCGATTGCCACGGCAAACATCGCCATGTCTGCTTGCTTCAATTTACCTGGTGCCACGGCCGTATTGACGACACCCCTTAAAGCATCAAGCTGTTCTTCTTTACTGGCATCGGCGATCTGTTGACGAATATCGCTCATGATTTCCGAGCGAAGATCTGCACCTTTAGCCGCTTCTTTAGCCGCGGTTTCAGCATCGGTCAGAGCGGCTGTCTCTTTTTTCTTGCCTTTATTTCGCACTTCATCAAAAGCCTTTTTGACCCGCTGGCGCTCGGTCTCAATGTGCGCCAATTCCCAAAGCAAACCTTGGATTTCTTTCACAGGGCCTGTCTCGCCGACTAAGCTATTGGCTTCTTCATCCGTTGCCGCGCGTTGCTCTTTCGCCAACAATTCGACGATAGGTTTGAGTTTTGCTTTGCGACCATCGGCATCGAGCTTGGCAAAAACAGCTTGCTCTCCCAGCGCCTGCGCTTCCTCACGAGCAAAATTCTCAATCAAACGCACTCGCGTTGCCACCAGCTCGTCGTCAACCGTTCGCTCAAAAAGATCATTGGCGCGCGGCCCTTTGCCAAAATTTTCGCGCCAGTTCCCTCCCGTGTCATTTTTGGCTTTGATGCGACGCTTATCTAAATCATCAATGCCGTCGGCAAAAGCCGCAAAGGCCTCTTTGTCGCCAATCATCCGATCAAAAAACGGATGGGTTTGCACATCAATCCCACTGCGCTTGGCGCGCAACCAGTTTTCGGTTGCTGATCGGGCGTCTGGGGCGGCGCGAAAGGCCTTGTCTTGTTTTTCATATCCTTTGACCTCGGCACTAAACGTGTTTTGCAATTTGCGAAATTCCGCCTCTGCTGACTCGCCCTTGTCAGGAGCGATCTCCGCTGACGGAGCGGTTGCTTTGGCTGGCTCTGGTGCCACAGGAACCAGCTCTGGTGTTGCCGGAGCTGGAGGGGCCTCGGGCGCTACTTTTTTGCTAACTCCGTAAATCGCGTCAATTTTGTTCATGAAAGCATTAAAACGCTCCACCATTGCCAGATTTTTAAACACAGGAGCCTTAAGGCTACCTCTAAAAATTCCTTTGGCTATATTTGGATCCTTTGGCCCAGCTTTTATTGCATCAATATAAGCCTGCAAGTGTTCCGCTTTCTTTTTGCGGTTTTTCTTAAAATCACCAGACCAACCATCGGCGGCAACCGCCTCGGCAACAACAGCGTCTACTTGAGCTTGGCGCTCTGCTTCTTGTTGCTGTTCCTCTGCTTTCAGCAACGCTTCAACGGCCGCCTGACCCGCTTCATTTCTGCCATCACCAGTTGCCATAAAAAGAAAAGTTAAACCGCTTTAGCCGCGGCTTCGATGGCTTGCACTTCATCCATCACCGCCTTTAAACTGGCTTGGGTTTGATTGTTCAAGGCGGCAATCTTGGCGTCATAGTCGGCTTTGACCGCTTCAAGCTGACGGCGCAAATCAGCCATCTCCGGCAGGATGGCCGGATCAACATAACGTTCGAGTACAATCGCAAAGCGACCGAGTTGATCCAGACTCATCTCCGGCACCAGCGCCGCCCAAGCCTCTTTTTGCTCGTCGCTCAAACTCGACGCCACCAGAAGCCGAGCCAAATGCTCTCCAAAGGCTTGCGCTTCCCGCTTAAGCTCTTCCTCGGTCATATTTTGTAAATCCATAATGACTCATAGCTTACCACCACGCGCCTGATGCAACAAATCAAGAAGCCTTTGCAAATACCGATCTATTTTATGCTCCGCGACTGTGGCATGAATCGCCTCGGCCTTGCTGAAAAACTCCTCTTTTCTATCATCAAGTTTTTTAATCGCCTCAAGCAATGCCCCCTCGTTGCCAGCCGTAAACAAAAATCCATTCTCCCCTTCCTTAATGAGCTCGGCCACACCACCAATGTCGGATGCCACAACCGGCACACCTGCCTGTAAAGCCTCATAAATCACATTGGGCGAATTTTCGTAACAGAGTGACGGAATCACAAGAGCGTCCGCGTTTTGGAACAGCTGAACAAGGCGGTCTAAATTTGAGTAGCCGACATAGATGAGGCGATGATCATCTCGAGCTGTTTCCTGCACCCAATCGTGAATCGGGCCGTCGCCAGCGATAGAGAGCTCAAACGGGCGGTCGAACGTCTTGAGCGTCTCCATCAGAAATCGAATCCCCTTGTGCTCAACAAGCTGGCCAATAAACAAAAGCCGTAACGGTCCGACGACGCGATGGGTGCGAGCAAGTTGATTCATGCGTGGCGCAGGGTTTGGCAGAACCACCATGCGACTATTTTTAAAAAACCCTCGTTGATGATAGAAATCAGAAAGAAATCGCGAAGGAAAAATTACGACGTCTGGAGAGCCAACGATCAGGCGACACAATCGCGTGTGGAGAATGTGGGCAAATCGCGGAAAGGATCGGATTCGTTCATGGCCTGCGATAATGAGTCCACTCGGAACGGAGAGTTGTACGTCATGAACGTGATGCACGTGAGCAAATCCAGCGTGACGAATCGCGCGCGAAATCGGCAAGCCAATTCCTTTCAGATTATGGGTGATAACAACGTCTGGCTGTTCCTCCTCGAGGATGCGCACGACAGATCTAGCGCTCAACGGACTAAACGCGTCAATGATGTGCCACAGCAATCGAATGATTTTTGGAAAACGATAATCCCTCAACGAATGGTAAAGGTTCAACGGATAAAAACGATAGACGCGCTCTGTGCTGTCATCCTCGAGTTCTGGAAAAAGGCTCGCCAACCCATCATACGATTTCGTGGTGATTACAAACACGTCGTGGCCAAGCGGTAAGAGCTCGGTCACAAGACGCGTTATGATGATCTCCGCCCCGCCTCGCGCGTATGGCGGATAAAGATTTGTTATGATGCCAATTTTCATAACATAGAGACATAAACATTAACAAGGCGGTCCATCAGAACATCCCAGCGATACTCTTTTCTAACTCGCTCACGAGCAGTGAGACCCATTTTTACTCGCAAATCTGGATTATGCAATAGACTGCGCAATGCTTCTGCCAGCGCTTGAGGATCGCCGGCAGGAACAACGAGTCCTGTCTCGCCATGACGAACGAGTGTGCGCACACCTGGCAGATCAGAGACGATCGAGGGGATACCACGCGAACCAGCCTCAAGCGTAACGAGTCCGAACGCTTCGGCTCCAGAAGTTGATGGCAAAACATGAATCAAAGCATTGCCATAAATCTCCGCGAGGACACCTTGCGAAACAGAGCCGAGAAACTCAACACGATCAGCGATCCCAAGTTCTACTGCCAGAGCTTCATACGAATGACGTATATCTCCATCACCAACGATCGTTAAATGAGCTTCCGGGACTTCACGCATTGCTCTCAACAGAACTGGAACACCTTTGAAGGCGTGCGCTGTATCAAGTCCGCCAACGAAAAGAATAGGAGCTGAAGGAATCGTAGAGTCGAGAGTCATGGAGTGCGGATTGGACATCTCAACATCTACACCAAACGGCATCTCCACGACTCTCTCTGGATGCTTACGCAAAAATGGTGCAAGGCCGGAGTTCTGCGCGTAATCAAGTGAGCTCACTAAAACTTTCTCTGCCTTATCAAGAATGAACGGCTGTAACAATTTACGATGCGACTCAAATATTTTTCCTTTCAAACCATCTGCCATCGCGTCCATGTGATAAGTGATGACTATAGGACAATGAGCTCGAATCGGACAGAGGGTGAGCGGTTCCGCGCCGCCAAAAAACGGATAATGCAGATGCACGACATCAAACGCACTACCAACAAAGGCGAGCGAAGGCATCCATCCAGCGTTGCCAAAACGAAAACGCCGTGGAGTAAACACCCCCACGGTGTGACCAAGCGCCCGCAATTGCTCGGTGTATTCTTGAGCGATTGATCCCATTCCACCGCGATAAGGCGGATAAACTGGGGTCACTTGAGCAATACGCATAAAAACTAATCAGAATTGAGTTTTTCTGGTTGTTCAAGTGCTAACTTTCGTACGAGCTCGGTCATCTCACGCTCGATGCGATCAAGAGCAATAGTGAGACGTATAACCATCGTAAAAAGAAGGATAAGAGAGGTGTACGTCACTAAATCTGCTCCACGTCCGACTCCAACAAGACGCGCCACAGTATCTGTGATCTCCGGACGTAATGAGACAAGAACGATCCCGAAAGCGAAGAGGCAACAGATGAGAAACCAAATAAATGCGACTTTGCGTTTACGATATTGCCTGAACATGCGCACGATGAACCAAACGGCAAACCCGATAAGAAAAAATTGGAAGACCATAATTATTTCAAAAACTTTTGCCGAGTGATATCAAGCGCGATATTTATAGAAGCGGATGAGCGCTGGCCCTTACGAATAGATTCCTCAGAATAACGGATCGTGACCGGCACCTCATGGACACGCAACCTCCGCAAGGCGATCAAATCAATCAGTTCAGATGCGTGCGCCATGCGATTCTGTGTGAGATTTATCTTTTCCGTCGCCAACTTTGAGAGAGCTCGAAATCCATTGTGCGTGTCAGTCAGCCATACGCCTGATACAAGAAAAGTAAAGAGTATCCCTGCTTTGAGCGTCCATTTGCGACCTAGAGGAAGCGCCTCGGTTGTGCCGAGAAAACGCGACCCGAGCGCAACATCTGCGCGACCAGAGATGATCGGCTCCACAAGTTTTGAAATCTCATCTCCGCGCATTTGTCCGTCGGCATCAAAATGTACAAGAATCTCGGCACCAAGTTTTTTGAGCGCAAAATCCATCCCAGTCTGCAACGACGCGCCTTGACCACGGTTGATGATGTGATGCAGTACGTAGGCTCCAGTTGAGACGGCGCGCTCGCGTGTTCGATCGCGTGAACAATCGTCAACCACCACAACCTCGTCAACAAAGGCAGACGCATCATTGACGCTATCAACGATGCGATTCTCCTCGTTAAATGCCGGAATAATGGCAACGGTTTTCACAAACTTGTGAGCAAAATTTTATTCGCGCGAATATACTCAATTGTCTTTGTAAGTCCATCCTCAAGTCGCACCAGCGCCAACCATCCCAACAACTCTTTGGCACGCGCAATACTTGGCAAGCCGAGCTCGGTCAGAAACGCGAGGTTCTGCTCAAATATGATGGTTGAGTTCGATCCGGTCATCTCAATAACTTTTTGAGCAACGTCTTTAAGAGCGACGTCCTGATCACTCCCGATGTTAACAACTTGCACATCAGACGGCGAGGCCATGAGCCGAATAATTCCATCAACCACGTCAGTGACATAACACAATGACGTCCGAAAACTCTCTGTACCGTAAATGACGAGCGGTTTATTATCAATCGCGCTCAAGACAAAATCTGGAATTAAATGCCCGTCAAACAACGGCATGCGCGGACCGTATGTGCGAAAAATGCGCGCAATTTTTATTTCGATTCCATGTACTTGATTGTAGGTCGCGCACATCGTTTCCGCAAAACGCTTTCCCTCGTCGTAACAGGCGCGTGGCGACAAGTGGTCAAATGCGCCTTCGTCCTCTTCGTGAAAAATGAGCCGACCATCTGTGCGCCCACCGTACACGACCGAACTTGAGCTGAACAAAATCCGCGCGCGATATTTAACGGCCATATCAAGTACATGGCGCGTGCCAATGGAATTCGTGAGCAGAGTCTGCATCTTGTACTGATCAAATTTCTTCACTGTGGTCGGACAGGCAAGATGATATATCTCCTGCACGCCTTGAAACTTGAGCTTGAATGCGCCGAGTTCTGGAAACTCTGAAAGATCAAACTGCTCATTCACGTCAAGTCGCAAAAATTGAAAGTTTGGATTCTGCAATAAGCCATTGACGTTTTGTTCATGCGACGTCGCAAAATTATCCACGCAAATAACGCGATTGCCGTCGTGCAAAAGACGCTCACATAAATGAGAGCCGATAAATCCCGCCCCTCCAGTCACAACTATATTTTTTATTTTGTCTGATCCTGTTGGCATAGTGTCATTATTGTACGCTAAAACTGAAACGTTCGCACCTCATTTGAGCCTCCAGCGCCTTCTTGAGCGAGAATCTCATCATCTCCATCGCCATCAACGTCGCGCGTTGAAACGACAACACCATAGGAACGAAAGGCATCAAAGGCAAAAAATTGGCCGATGAGCGTACCATCTTGTTCAAACACGCGCACATGCGGTCCGCCACCAAGACCGGCACCTGTAACCACTTCAAACTCACCATCGCCATCAACATCTGCGGTCACGACATTCACACCGCCTAGAAAATTCGGCGCGTACGCCTCCCAATAAACAACCATCGCGCCGATTGAGTTGAGTCCATAGACGGCAGGAGCACTCCCAGCCTCCGAACCGATAAACGAGAGCCCATCTGTCGCGCCTGTTTCATCCTCTTCCCCAGCATACTGCCCCGCAACTTCAAGCGCGCGAGCAACATTGAGTGATCCGGCGCCAAGTTTTCCTGCGTACGCCGTGCCTCGTGTTGAAACAGGATCAACCGAAAACTGAATCGAGAGCATCAAATCAGAAACAGAGAGTGACGGATGCGCAGAAAGCAAAAGCGCCGCCGCTCCGCTCACTTGCGGAGCGGCTACTGAAGTGCCTTCATAGTAACCTCCGTAATCTTCATCAAGTCCGGTTTGTAGGCCAAAAATGTTCGTGCCCGGCGCGCTCATGTCAGTGCAATTTCTTCCATAATTTGAGAAGTCCGCCTTGTCCCCATACTCATCAATCGCGGCGACGCCAAGCACCCAGTCCTCACCGTCCTCAAAACACGCCGGATAAATCGGCGTCTTGTCCATGTCAAGACCTCCATCATCGAGATTGCCGGTGGCCGCAACAATGAGCACGCCACTGCGGTACGCCATACGCACTGCAGACTCAAACGACTTGTCGTAGGAAATGCCAGTAAAACTCATATTGATAATATCCGCGCCATTTTCAACAGCGTAATAAATCGCCGACGACGCCGTGCTTGTGTCGCCAGACCCGTTTCCGTCGAGCATGCGCACCGGCATAATTTTGACGCGCCACGCAACGCCCGCAATACCTTCATTGTTATTCCCAACCGCTCCGATGACGCCAGCAATAAGCGTGCCGTGCAACTGCGCGCTTTCATTTACGCCACCTTCATCATCCGCCTGCACCGTTGCGTCCATTCCAATAAAATCCCAGCCGTTCACGTCATCAACATATCCGTTTTGATCGTTATCCATCTTGTCGCCAGCGATTTCATCCTCGTTTTCCCAAATCTGATTTTTCAAATCAGGATGATCAATATCAACCCCTGAATCCAACACAGCAACAACGATACCACGATCCCCTGTCTGGGTATCCCACGCATCATAAGCGCTGATTGAGTTGAGATACCACTGTTCATCGAGATAAGGGTCATTAGGGGTTTTTGCAAACGCAAGAATAGGTGTAAAAAATAACAGACTGATAATAAAAAATTTCTTTACCATATAGCACTCGTTGCACCGGAGCGCCCGCCCGAAGCAAACGCGAAGAAACTTCCGAGGAGGAGCCCGCTACCACTCCACATTTGCACTTGTGGCCCACCGTTTATGGCCGGCGTCACATATATCTCGGACTGGCCACTTTCATCAATGTCACCAACGCTTACGAGAACTCCTCCATTAAATCCTGCGCCAAACGGCGAGAAACTTCGCAAGAGTGTACCTGTGTTGGCGTACACATAAACTACTGGAGATGTTCCAGTCGCCGTTCCAGAAATAATTTCATTCGTCCCATCGCCATCAATATCTCCGACATCTACTGACGTTCCAAGTATGCGCAATTCACGCACATACGATCCGGTTCCATCGTACACGAGGACACGTCCGTCATCAGCCGTTGGACTCCAAAACAACAACTCATCTGCTTCATCATTATCCATATTCCCACTCGTGACCATTATGCTCTGCGCCGTGCGTTGCAAAGGATAAAATGCGCCAAGCAGTATACCTTGCGCGTCGAACAAACGCACCTGACCGTTTCCACCTTTGTCCTGCGTCACAATAATTTCCTCAATGCCGTCAGCATCAAGATCAGCCGTTGCAACTGAAATCCCGATGCGTCCGGATTTGTTAAACGCAAAAAACTGCGAATACACACGGCCCTCAATATCAAAAATACGTATTTGAGGTCCACCGCCAGGACCGGCCGCTGTCACGATCTCCTCAACGCCGTCGCCAGTAACGTCCCCCATCGCGAGCCGAACGCCACCGCGAAACTCGTCATCATACGCATTGAACGAGGAGAGTAAATCGCCTCGGCTATTGAAACGGCGCACAAGCGGAGAATCTCCAACTCCTTGTGCGACTACAAATGAATTGCTTGAATAACGAGAGATCTGCCGAGACGCGCCAGTACCAGCGCTAGCATAAGCAGAGCCAACCTCAAGCGCTCGAGCGATATTTAGGCGGCCTGACCCAAGTTCCAATTTAATCTCCGCGTCTGGTTCTTTAAGTGGATCTACGGAGAGTTGCAAGGCGAGTCGCACTTGTTCTGGTGTGAGAGCCGGATACGCCGCGCGCAAAAGAGCCACGGCTCCGCTTACCATCGGAGCGGCAAGCGACGTTCCCTGCCACGGGCCTCCGTATAAACTCACAAATGAAGGGAGTGAATCGCTGTGGAACACAGTGCCAAATACGTCTACTCCCGGCGCAGAGATGTCAGTGCACGGCGCGCCGTAATTTGAGAAATAAGCTCGGCCATCATCTTTGTCAGTCGCGGCAACCGCAATCACGCGATTCATGCCGTAATGAATATCAAAACAGGCTGGATAGCTAGGCGCGTTCGCAGACAAGAGAGCCCCATTCTCGCCAGTGTTTCCTACCGCGCTCACCACGACAACTCCCTCATCAATCGCCCACGCGACCATGTCAGCCAATTTCTTATCATACGTCTCTGTTACAAAACTCAAATTGATAACGTCCGCACCATTCTCCACCGCATACTCAATCGCTTGCGACACAGAGTGTGAATTGCCATTCCCAGATTCATCAAGGACGCGCAGTGGCATTAATTTCACTTGCCAATTCAGACCGGCCACGCCAAGACCATTATTTCCAACGGCGCCGATGACACCGGCAACGACAGTGCCGTGCGAGATCGCATCCTCATCTGGATCGTCGCTAATGGTTGGCGACGGGTCAATGTCCCCATCAACAAAATCCCAGCCAAATAAATCATCTTCATATCCATTGTTATCATTATCTTCGCCGTCAGCAACTTCATCCTCGTTGATCCAGAGATTGACTTTGAGATCTGGATGCTCAAGATCAATTCCAGTATCCAGCACGGCGACGATTACATCGTTGCTACCGACAGTCGTATCCCATGCATCATAAGCGTCAATGGTATTGAGATACCACTGTTCAGCAATCAAATAATCGCTCGGCGTTTTTGCAAAGGCGGTCGAGGTAGATAGTAGATGGTAAATGGTAAATGTAAGAATCGAAATGGTGCGTAGGCGTCGCTTCATAACAGCTGTTGGAACTCATCAAGAGAAAGATCGGCATCGCGCAAAATACGTCGCAGAAGACCGACAGAAAGTTCTGCATGATCTGGAATCATAAGTGGAATCCGCTTCGAATCAGTGTGGACAAGACGAATATGGCTACCGCGCTGTCGGATAGCGCGGTAGCCAATTTTTGAAAACGCTTTCACGGCGTCGCGCCCTGAAATCCGTGGCAGACGAAGTGTCATACTAAACCGTAATCATGTGCAAGCTCATCTCTCGAGGTTGATACTCTTTTGCAAAATCACGATTTTTCTCATCTTCAAGGCACAAGGCAATCACCTCATGAATATTTTTCATTGCCTCATCCAGTGTTTTTCCTTGCGTATAGCACCCACGCAAAACAGGACATTCCACAACATAGTACCCATCCTCATCTTTCTCAACAATTAAAGGAAATTGACGCTTTATCATATACGAAAAGCCTAGCAGAAAAAAAGGTTTGATGCAAAAAGATACAAAAACCCCGCCCGAAGGCGGGGTTTTTGCTGGGCTTTCACCCAACTGATCCTAGACGATTCTTATCGTGCCCAAGCCTCTGAAGAGAGGTCAAGAGACAAGATGAGATAACCGTTGGCCCAGTCACCGGACGAACTTGCGTTCGCGTCGCTGACGTGGGTTGCCAGGTTGTTGTCAGACCAGATGAACTGTGCGCTTCCACCGGCATTGGTCACACCCGAACCATCGCTGGAGGCAGCGGCGGCACTTGTGAACAACTCGTAGATGGTGGACTGCCCTGCGGCAATGTCCGTTTCATCGTTCAAGAAGACACTTGTACCGTTGTGTGCCGAGTCACCTGCGAGGTAAAGGGAGACGCTATCCGTGTTTGCCACATCCGTTGCACCTGCCACACGGAAACCTTGTGGTGTTGCGCGGACAAGGTAGGTCACGGAACTGCCGGCCGAGATTACCTCTTCTGTGGCCCATGAAACGATGAGGAATCCATCGGCTTCAAGGAGACCGGAAGTGCTCTCAACACTATTTCCATCTTCGTCCTGCATACGGACGCTCGTTGTGATGTCCGAGCCGTCCTTGTAGAACTTGAGGGATTCAAGTTCGAGCGTATCGGTCGCTGTAGCACCATCTGTCCAGCTGATCGGGAATTTGATCTGCTTCAACGAAACGGCACCGTTGCTGGCCGCGCTCACGGTGAACTTGTAGATGTCGACTGTCGCGCCGTTGCTGACGAGGTCGTTAGTCAGATCAACTTGGGTAACTGTTGGAACTGACTTGTAGACGTACACCTCGTTACCAACACAATCAGCGCTCGTACACGTGGTGGTCACAGATGTCTGTGCCCCCGCGCTCGTTTCGCGAATGTAGCTGGCAAGTGTTGCAACTGCGTTTACCTGTGATGTTCCTAGACCTGTTCCGATGTCATTCAGCACATACTTCGCGGTGATCTGCTTATAGCTGTTGCTAGATACCGAGAATACCTTACCGCTTACAATGGCGGCTGTGGTCGTACTTGAGCCGATTGGCGCCGAACCAAGCAGGGTGCTTCCGTCATAGAGACGGACAGAGCTGATCGCCGAGGCAACAGTTGTGCTCGCAATACTCACAACTACATCACGCACGTTGAACACGTCGTTCTGCGAGGTGAATCGGAAGATCGCGGCGCTGACTTCGGCATTAGCACCAACTGCCTTGTTGACAGATGTTCCACCGTCAAGTGAAGCGGTAAGTGTACCTGCGCCGAATGTGATCGTTTGACCGACAACGGCGGTGGCATTGGCAGCGGCGGCAGAGTTTGCGCCCGTACCAGTGATCGCCAAATCAGTCGTCAATGTGTCTGCTGTCGCATCGCCATTTGTAGCACTGGAGGCGGCGTCGGCATAGGCATTGATATAGATCGTGCTACCGGCGGCAAGCGAGTAGCTAACACTCCAAGCATTTGCCGTATCAGTCACAGATCCCTTTACAGAGGAAGTTGTCTCTGTACCTGTCGCGCCATACACGAGATAAAGGTTTGTGAGGTCGCTTGAGGCGTCGGCAGCATCGGTAGCGGCCGCGCCGTCAAAGTCCAATGTGAACGTATTAATGTTCACGGCTTCCGTGGTGGTCGAGGTGACCGAGTAGGAAGCCACCTTCTGTGCGGACTTTGGAGCAACGACCGTCTGGCTGGCAAACGAGGTGTTGCTAGCAAGGGCCAGAGCTCCTGTAGCAATCGTCAAAGAGTTGGCAGCGACAGCGGCGGCAGGATAGCTGTCATAGCTGTTACTAACTTTACGCAAGACGTTACTTGAACCGATGGCAACGTTAATTGTCACCGTGTCGCCAGCATCCACATCGTTGGTGCCATCGTTGTCGTATAGATCAGCCTTCACAGTGAGCTCAACCGGATCGCCCGGAGAGACCGTGAGGGAAGAACCCAACGAAAACTCGGTGTAAGCAAGTGTGGCATCGCTGTCTTCTGCAATGGCGGCTGTACTGCCTACCTGCACGCCGTCGGCATACAGAGAGCCACTGCGCATTGTGTAGGCTGTGAAGGTCGTTCCACTGCCATCGGCGTCAGTGCCAGTCGCGCTGATACGCAAGTTCTCAACCTTCATGTCCTCACCAAAGGCCTTTAGATCAAAGGTCGCCAAGTGTTGAGCCGAAGAGTTGTTTGTAACGTTGCCTGATGGTGAGCTTGATGCGCGAGCCACCGTCAACGATCCTGCGTTCAATGTCTGGACGCCTGTTGTACGGGCCGAGAATGTCGAGCTATCGGCTAGAGCCACAATCGGCTGACCATAAACTTGGTCAACGACATAGGCATCACCAGTCGAACGCAACGACATATTGACCGTGCGGGAGGAGCCACCGATCACGTCGGCGAGCACCTTGATCACACGACTGCCGGTCTGAACCGTCACAGGAGAATCCTCGAGGTCAAACGTGACATAACCATTGGAATCCAATGCGTCCACGGCGTCACCAGCCTGCACACCGTCAATATAGAGACGGAAGTTCTCAATATCGCCACTGTTGATAGAGCCGATCTGGCGGAGACGAATGGAATAGATGTCCTGCTTGTTGTTGGTAACAGACACGGTGTTCTGCCACACGTTCATATCAACTTGTGGGTCAACCGATGCTGTCGTTGGAGTCGTCGAGGAATTGAAGTTAAATCCACCGAAGTCGCTGACAGTAGCGATGGTGTGCGTCTCACCTTCAAGTGGGAAGTCGCCGTCAATCTCATCAGCACCAGAAGCTGTCACCGATGTAGCTTCCGTGATGCTTACGCCGACAGTCTGACCAGTTGTACCAGTCAAGATGTTCGAGCGAAGATCAACTTGCGTTTCCTCACCAGCCCCAACTGTGAAAAGGCCGGAAGAGTCATTAAAGGTAATAACGCCAGAGCTCACAGAGGCGCTATCTGTCAAACGAGCCACTCCATCATAGAGATAGATCGCCGAAAGAGTCGTGTCTCCAGAGATACCAAGTCTCTTAAACTTGAGGTTTGTGACGGTTACATCGTCTGTACCGTCATTCGCAAACGTAAAGTGAGCAAGGTCGGCAATACCCTGGGTTGCAATGAGTGTCGAGCTGTCCGGCGAGTCGCTAGAGAGACTCACTTCAAGCAAACCCTCGCTTGTAGAACCACTATCCTCTGCCATTTGAGAGGCATCGGAAAGAGACTCATCTTCGCTATCAATGTCATCACCTGTTGTGTAGTCGCTGACATCAATCGAAGAGTCGGTGAGGATAAACTCACTCATCAGACCGTTTGCATCCATCCCATCGGCAGAGAGCTCGTGGAGCTCGCCACCCCAGTAGATGTAAGTAACGTCGTCGGATTCAATCATCATGCCTTCAACGAGCGCGGCCTCCATCAAAGAGGCGCCCTCGCTGTAGTCTTTGAAGAATACGTCAGGTACGTCCTGAATCATGGTGTTCCAAGTGGAGCCGAAGAGGTCGGTTGCGACTTCCTCTGACTCGACCCATTGGATCGCGCCATCCGCTCCGACCACGTAAGTTTTTGGATCGGAATCAATCTTGATCATGTAAGTACCCGAGCGGTAAACGATGTTACCTGCCAACGGGATGTCGGCAAGGTCGCCGTCGCTAATCGTCTCCACATCGTCGAAATCGGCAAACCATGTAGAGAACGTCTTTTCGTTAGGGAACGTATAACGCTCGCCGTCCCATGCGTAGTAAACGGTCGAGAGACTGCCTTTGATAAGGTCACCATCTTCGACGCTTGCCGCGCTGGCGGAGAGCGGCATCATGAAGAACGAAACGCCAACGGACCAAAGAATGGTCGCGAAGACAATCGCCATCGTGAAGGCACGCTTCCCAAAGGTTGCTGTATTTTGCATAAGTATTTCAGGGTAGAATCGTTTAAGAATAGCGCGATGATGCGGCCATGCGGCCTCGACCTTTGGCATCATCACTTAAGAGAGTCGGTAGAGAGTCGGTGTAAACACGTGTTTTCGCGTCTGCTTTCGCAGACACGCCACAACATCGGATATGTATCCGCAGTTATGGCGTATCTTCGACAGTTGTCTGCTCTATGACTTCTTCTGTTGGCTGTTCAATTTCACTCACCACGGTATCAATGATCTCGATTGCGATCTGTGCTTTATCTGTAAGCTCAAACGCGGTACGGAACGCTCCATCATTCATGAGCGCAATTGCTTCCTCGATCATGACAACCACATCGCGCACCGCTAGTGTTTGCTGATCTAAAGCAACCGATGCCTGAATCTCTTTGAGCATAGTAATACGCCCATGCATGAGCTGAATGGCCGTATTTATTACTTCTATTCGCTCGCTGAACGTGGCGCGCACTTCATCAGCGGCCGAGCTGTCTGCCTCGCCCTCTTCAGCGTTGCTCATCATCACCTCAACCGCAACATCCGAGGCTTCTTCAACAACCTCGGTCACCTCTGCGACTTTCGTCACTTGTTTGTATTCCTGCACTTTGGTCTCAACTTGACGCGCCACGGAAACGGCCTGATTGCTACGCTCTGGCAAACTTTGTAGTGCCGAAGTCACGCTCGAGACCTGCGACTTAAAACCATCCATCGCGACCTGCAGACGCTCATCTTTCTGTGCCGATGCCTGTTGCGCGTTGAGCGCGGACATCTCGCTAAGACGACGACTCGCAAACGCCATATGCAACTGGGCGCGCTTTTCAGCATCAATGGTCAAACCTAACTGTAATTTTTCAGACGAAATCTTCACGCTATAAAGCGTGTCGCCCGGCAATGTATCCTGCGAGGCAGTCGCTACCGTCACCCAACCGCCAATGACAAAAAGAACCATGGCAAATCCTGCTGCCGCCGGCAGGAGAAAACCATGGGTAAAGTTCCATGAGTAGTATTGAAAATAGTCGCGGAAGGTGTAGACGGGTCGGGCTGTATTCTCAACACCAATCCGATTCAGGAAAGCAACACGGCGTGCCTCACATGCTGAAGAGCTCAAAAGCAAAGAATCGTCCTCCGGACTATTCCGGAGTGCTTCCTTGATCTTCTGTTCGAACTGGCGATTGTTGCTCATAAATCATGTCTCTCATTCTTCGGAGGGCTCTATGGATCATGACACGCGTTGCGTTTTCCGTTTTTCCGATCACGTCGGCAATCTCCTTAACAGACATCTCGCTTTCAAATCGCATGGTGATCACGTCGCGATCATCCTGTTCAAGCCGACGAATATACCGTTTCACTTGCTCGCCTGTAAAAAGAGCAAAAGGGCTTTCCTCTTCAGCACCATCAATGTCTGGGAGAACGTTGTGCGTTTTTTCAACCTCGGAGAGAATCTGATCGTCAAAGGCGACGTTACCGCGTTCTCGTTGATGCCGTTGGTAGAAAGTCGCCGCGTTATTTCTTGCGATTTTGTAGACCAACGCACTAAAGTTCTCGATGCGAGAAGTACGAGCGTACTCCATGACCTGCATGAAGGTTTGGCTCATCACGTCCGCCGCGTCGTCTTCAGTCGGAAGTTTGAAGCTCAAAAACTTCAGTATATGCTTCTGATAAGCGTCAAAGAGCTCTCCAAAGGCTAGACGATCGCCGAATCGAAGATATCTAAAGAGTAAAAACTTCTCCTTTTCCTGTGGTAAACGAGCCATAATATTTCCGAAGTATTACAGAAAAACGCCTTTTTATCAATATCCACAAGGTAAACTTGATTTACCTTGACTTTCTCTCCTTGCCTGTCTACACTAGTGTAGACATCCACCAGCAAAGGGAAATTTCGTCCGAATAAAACCAGCCTATGACAACCCCAATGATTCGCCTGTCCGTTTCCGAAGCCGCACGTTTGTTTGGGGTGAGCTCTAGGACTATTCGACGAGCTATAACGGCCGGCGACGTGACTTATGTGGTCGTTCAGGGGCGCTACAAAATCAATTTTGAGTCCCTTTTACGTTGGTCACAGAACACGACTGTCCTTCGCAATAAGCGAGATAAAGTCGGTCTTGGTCAATACGTCGGGTTATGGAAAATCAAAAATAAGTTGTACTCGCCAAACCCGAAAGCCATGGGGCCGGCAGAAGACAAGAAGGATGAGCTCATGTGAAATACTTCCCAATCTTCCTTCTACTACTTGTAGCAAGCTGGCTCATTGGCCCGCTTGCGTTGGCTTATCCACAGGATGCTATCCGCACGGCTAACTATTTCCTGCTTTCTGGAACAACGCTTGATGACCCAGAAACTCGCGAGACGATCATGCAATACGATCTGCTAGTGCTCGCACCACAAGCTCAATTATACAACAAAGACTTTTTTGAGGAGATCAGGCGGGTGAACCCAGACGTCATCATTCTCGCTTATGTCCCGACTGTGAGTTACAACAGTGTGTGGACCGCAGAAATCTATGACGGTCTAAAATACGGCATTCAATCGTCATGGTGGCTCAAAGATAAAGATGGAGAGCAGGTGTCCATTTGGCCAAATACGAAGGCGCTGAATCTGACGACCGATTGGAGTACGCATCTTGCGGATTGGACGATCGAAGAGGTGCTCGCGTCAGGCTATTGGGACGGCGTGTTTTATGATGAGGTAAGCGCGGAGATTGATTTTGTGGACGATGTGGATCTGAATCTTGATGGCGAGGCAGACAAAACAAGCACTGCAAATACGGCGTGGACAGAGGGAATTGTTGAATTGCTCGCACGCACACGTTCTCGAATGGAACCTGAACAGATAATCGTGATCAACGGAAGCTCAAACAGCAAACTCATGCCGTATGTCAACGGACGCATGTTTGAGTCCTTCCCTACGCCGTGGGAAGGATCGGGAACGTGGACAGAACTGACAAACAGTTATTTGCAACTCGAAAAAGAAGTCGGCTATGATCCGATCTTTATCCTCAACAGCAACTCCAATAACACTGGCGTGAATGACAACTACCAACAGATCCGTTTTCATCTTGCGACAACGCTCCTCGGCGATGGCTATTTCAGCTACGACCACGGCACAGAGTCGCATGAGCAGACGTGGTACTACGATGAGTATGACCTCTCACTTGGAGAGGCGGTTGAGGAGCCGAACGATCTACTCGATCCAGACAACGAAGAGATAAGTGAGAGCGTGTGGGAGCGAGACTATGAGCGAGGCAAGGCAATTTTGAATTCAACATCAAGCGAACAACGCATTCGGCTCGATGGAGATTATGAGAAACTTCGTGGCACGCAAGATCCTGACACGAATGACGGCTCAATCATCTCGCGCATTACACTGCCGGCATACGACGGCCTCATTCTATTGCGCCCACTGCAGGAGATCATTGACGCAGTTTTTACAAACGGCGCGTTCGTGCGCATTTTTGATAGGACAGGCACAACCAAACGTACAGGATTTTTTGCATACACGACACAGGTCGCAGGAAGCGAACAAGTGCTCACATACGACACGGACAATGACGGTGAGCGTGAAACGATCACGGCCGGTAAAAGCCGAGTGGATATTTATGAAAGCGACGGCTCATTACACGCGTCGTTCTATCCATACACATCAGCGTATCAGCAAGGTGTGAACATCGCTGTTGGCGACTTGGAGTCTGATGGAACTGTTGAAATCGTCACAGGAACGGAGAATGGCGGAGGGCCGCAAATTCGTATCTTCAACGAAGACGGCGTCCTAATCAATCCGGGCTTTTTCGCGTATGACACAGCGTTTCGCGGAGGCGTGAACGTGGCTATTGGAGATCTGAACGCTGACGGATGGTACGAGATTATTGCAGGAGCTGGTGTTGGCGGTGGGCCACATGTGCGCGTGTTCAACAAGGACGGTAAAGTGATTAACCCCGGATTTTTTGCATACGATTCTGCTTTCCGCGGTGGCGTAAATGTGGCGGTTGGTGATTTTGATGGAGACGGTGATGATGAAATTGTGACAGGTCCTGGCGAAGGAGGTGGCCCGCAAATTCGCCTCTTCAGCAAAGAAGGGATACTTCTCAATCCAGGCTGGTTCGCATACGATGAAGATGGACGCGATGGCGTTGAAGTTTCAGCAGGAGATCTTGATGGAGACGGCATTGATGAGATCATCGGAATTGGAAATGATGTTTTTACACTTTCACTCTTTTGATCTAGAGGGACCTCTGCAAAAGTCCATAACTTATGGCAAAAGAAATTTTTTCTCAAACACTCAACATAGCGACGCACCACACAAAACCGCTCACGCGTTTTTTACAACATATATTTAAAAAACGTTACGCGCATCGTCGCTTTGCGCGCGTATGGTTCGCGATTGATCTTGGCCTCTTGATTATTGCTCTTTCGCTTTTCGGTTGGGTGCTTGGCAAGACACTATTTGCGCCACCTACAATTGAAAAGCAGATACTCATTTCTGCCACCGTTGCACCAACAGATGTCGTAAGTGGCGCGTCCTCGACTCTAATTTTCCGCTATGAGAATAGATCCAACGAGACACTCAAACACGCTCAACTCGAACTCGCTTTTCCAAAACACTTCTCTCTTGATGCTGTTGAGAGTGAACAAAACGAGATAGCGATGCAGACGTATGATCTTGGTGAGATTTCTGGCGGGACATCAGGCTCACTCAAAATCCGCGGTGTTATGTTTGGTGATGTCGGTGGTGATCAGACGTTCACGACAACACTACGATTTGTTTACGGAGATGAAAATACGCCGGTCACAAAAACAGAGACTCATAATTTCAAACCCATGCGCTCGACGCTTTCGCTCGAACTTATATTGCCAGAGCGTGTTGTTGAAGGACAGACAGTGAGCGGAGAGATTCGTTACAAAAATACTGGTGAGATTGATTTTCCAGAAATTGTGATTGAGCCAACATGGCCAGAAGATTTCGCTCTGTTGAGCAGTAATCCATCACCGAGGGATGGATTATTTGCCTTGAGGGCGCTCAAAGCTGGCGAGGAAGGGACAATCGAGTTCACCGGACGTCTTCCATCGCAAGCGTCAATCCACTTCTCTTTCACGCCAAGCTTTACATTTGGTGAGACGTTCTATCGTCAAGAAGTACTCGAGCAGGATGTAGAACTCCTTCCATCCCAACTCTCCGTGAGTGCAGAATTGGAACAAACGACATTTACACCGGGAGCAGATGCGGTTGTGTTGGTGCGTGTACAGCACGTTGGCGAGGAGACTGTTCAAAATGTACGACTCATCATGAAAACATCGTCAACAATTTTCAAAACGCAGACGATGGAGCTCGATCTTGGTGAGTTATCGCCGGGTGGCTCGAGCTCTGCAACGTTTGAGATTCCAACTGTCAATTCAATCGCGAGCTCTTCAACAAACGTATACGAAAATCTTATTGCCTCGCTTGATCTGTATGTGAGCTACACTTTGCCAGATGACATTGATCAGGATGTCTCGCTCTACGCAGGATCAATAAGTGGAAAGGTGACGAGCCCGATCGTACTTGAGACGTTCGCGCGATACACTTCGCCACAAGGGGACCAAATCGGTCGTGGTCCACTGCCACCGGTCGTTGATGAGACTACGAAATACTGGGTCTTTCTAACGGTTGATGAAACCACAAGCACACTAACTGACGTGAAACTCGAGGCAAATCTTGGCGATGGCGTCACGTTCACTGGCAAGCAAAGTGTGAGCATTGGCGAAAGTATAAGCTACGATGCAGAAAGCAACGCGATCATCTGGATCATTGATTCACTTTCGCCAACGCTTGATCCAAACGCAAACATAGCGAGTGTGGCGATTGAGGTCGCGCTCACGCCAGATGATGAAATGGTTGGCACGACGCCGACACTCATCTCAAGTCCTCTTGTAACTGGCCGTGACAGCTGGACAGGAGCGTTCGTAACAGCACGCGGAACAACTGTCACAACCGACCTCCCGTATGACGACATGGCGGCTGGCAATGGGGTGGTGGAGTAAATCACCCCATCGCATCGCGGTAGACCTCCATTAAACGCAAGTAATGCGTGGCGACTGTGTATTTTTGTTCTACGAGAGATCTCCCATTGCGTCCCATCTTCGTAGCAAGCAACGGATCCTCGGCAAGACGACTAATCGCTTCGCGCAAGGCGTGAACATCGGCAGGCGGCACAAGAAATCCAGTGTGACCATCAATAACAACCTCCGGTAATGCGCCAACCTCACTTGCAATCACTGGCTTACCAAACGCCATCGCCTCAAGTGCCACAAGTCCAAACACCTCATTCCACACCGACGGCACAACAACCGCACGCGCGCCACGGATGTAATTCCACAATGCTTCCCCACTTTGATATCCTTCAAACGTCACATTGGGAAGCCTGTCGCCCATAATATGCAACGTCGCCTCTTCCGGCCCGGTGCCAACAATTTTGCATGGCACGCCCGGCAAACCCTCCATCGCGCGCAATAAAACCTCCACCCCCTTTTCTTCCGTAAGCCGACCGATGTACAACACATATCCTCTATCGTTATACTCCGGCACTTTGTCAGCGAGCTCGACAAAATGTGGTAGGTGCACGATCTGTTTGGCATCAAACCCGTGTGCCAGCAGTTGATCTCGCATAAACAGTGACGGGGCAATAAACTTTTTTACTGCGAGCTCATAACTTTTTCGCGAACGATGAAACTTAAACGCTAGAGCTTGAGCAAAACTCGCAAGGTAAGAATCTTGGTGAAATCTGCTCATGGTGAGTCCAATGAGTCCTCTCTTTGAGAGATCTGCCGTGCAACCGCGATCCCACATCATAAAGTTTGGCATGATGAGATGATAATCATGCACAGTCATCACAACAGGAATTTTTTTTACATACAACAGATCGAGCACGGATGGAGAGATCTGCGTGTAGATGTTGTGAACGTGCGCCACATCAGGTCGCTCACGGCTGATGAGATCGGCGAGATTACGTTTTGCCTCAAACGAGTAGAGCATGCGCCCGAACGTTTTTAAGGACGCGAGCGGTCCTACAACGCGATCGGTCGTCACGGACGACACAAAGTAACGGCCATAAACACTCGGTAGATTTTGCGGATGAGCCATCGCAAACGGCAAAATCTGATGTCCGCGAGATTCGAGCAGTGCCGACACCTCAAGCATATAGCGATCAGCCCCGCCCTTTGGCCAATAATATTTATTAAGCTGTAATATCTTCATACGATTGCTATCAAAACGCTCGTCATTCCGACAATTTTTTGTCGCACGATTTTCACACTTACATCATCTGGAAACAACGCACGCAGAGAGCGTGCAGTTAGAAGCGTGAGATAACCGTGTGTACCTTCATTTTTACGGCCAAGTGAGCGATAGACCAAATTGCGTAATGCCTCTGGCAACCAGTGCGCGAATGGAATCATTGTGTGAGACTCAAGCGGAAAGTTGCGTGACGGCGTGGTGATAAACACCCTCTTACCAACGCGCAAACATTCGGCAACAAATTGCTTCTGCGCCTGACGATCTCCGACGTGTTCAATGACTGCATTGCTAAACACGATGTCAAACTCCTTGTCTTGAAATGGCATATTGAGTCCGTCGCCTGTCACAACGCGCATTTTTGGATAGTGTTTATGAAAGGCGCTGACATCCCCCATCACCAGCGCGGTAATCATCTCTGGATTCGCGTACCACTCTTCCAGAAAGTTCTCTCCGCGTTGTCCGCTCGCCACGCTTGTTGCGCCGACATCGAGCACTGTCGTATGCGCTGACGGTTTCATCTCTCGTAAAAACAGATTAAACTTACGTCTACGCGATCGCACAGTAGGCGCTTTTGTGAGTTTCCAAATGAGGCCATCAGGCCATTTCCAAATTGAAATCATACCAAAACATCTGTTGCGTCAATTAATTTTTTCCGATCTGTCTCAATACCTAAAACAACAACAAATCCTCCGTACATCCACAAGTATACAGCAAGTGAACGTACCTCAAAGAACGTTGCGAGAAAGGAGTTGAGCGCAACAGCGATCATCGCTCCGGCAAATCCAAAACTTATCGCTCGAACGAACGGATCATCTGATCGCCGACCAACCTTGATCGCGTACAAAAAGAGTCCAATGTACATCCACAGAAAAAACGAAAACCCAATTAGGCCAGTCTCTCCCAAAATCGAAAACCAATTGTTATCAATGTATCCTTCGGTTCCATACACGCCGTAGGGAAGCTGGAGCTCATCGTAAACGCGCGTGTTATGAAATAACAGCGCCACGCCACCGCCGTACTGTCCTGGTCCCCATCCAAGTAAAGGAGACGCTGGCAGAACCGTCGTCACGGTTTGTACAATCCAAAAGAGGCGACCGAGTCCGTAGTACTCTCCTCGCCATCGTTCGTAGGAAAACGCTTCAAAAAATCGCTCGGCAAGCGGTTGATCGGGAACGTCAATGAGACGACTCACAACAATTCCAGAGTAGGCGAGATACATACCGAGCACGGCCGTCGCAATTAGCGAGCCCCATAAAACGCGTTTATCTCGCTTCACAAAAAGCGCAAGAAAGAGAAAACCAAGCAAGAATCCAAACCACGAAGAGCGCGAGAATGTGAGGACGAGTGCTGGCAGTCCAAGCGCGAACAAAAACCATAACTCGCGACGGTGAAGACGAATCCCTTTTTCATATAAAAATCCGACTCCAATCAGCAAGAAAAAAGCGATAAACGTTCCAAGCCGATCATAGCGACCGAGTGTGCCAAACACGCGAGAACCAGAATCCCAAAACTGTACTGCCCCTTGCTGAAGCGTGAACTCTCCATAAGAACGGACCTCCGACGGCAGTAACAACGCGTCGAGCGGTTCACCGATAATCGCCTGCCCGATGCCAAGCGTCGCTTGCAAACTCACCAAAACAAAGAGTGCCACGGTTAGTTTGCGTATGTAACCGCGAGATGGTTTCAAAAGTACAACGATGAAAAAAACTAAGATGAAACGAATCAGTTGACGCACGCCAACGGCTACGACAAACGGATCAACGAAATTGATGACAGACGAAGCGACGAGTGTGATGAGAAAAAGAAAAAAAGGAAAACCGATCGGAGTTGACATCAATTTTTCACCGCGCATAACGGCACGTACAACTGTGACAGCAAACAAAAAATAGATGAGGACTTCGGAAAATAAACGCGCGTAGAGGAATATCTCATCTGGCGTCCACTTCAGAAGAAACGGCTCAAACGGGAGCAGAAACGCTAGAAGCGCGAGACTCCATAAAGGCCGCACGATAGTCATGATCACTACGAGTGTGCCAACAAGAATCGCAAACACCGTCATTGGCGATAAGAACACGATACCGAGAACAGCGAATACTAGCGTGGCGGTTGAAACAAAAAAAATAAAATTCGATTGTCCTTCAGATCGAAGATACGCCTGATGTAGATTTATCACATATTTTTATTGTAGCAGAAAAAAGAAAGCGACGCCCATGGAGTTAACCTTGGGCGCCGCGTTGTTCACGATGAAGATATCAGCGCTACGGGGCGATGAACTCGACCACGTAGCCGCCGACTCCGTCCTCCACGATCTCGCACGAGGCGGTCGTGGTGCTCCAGTCGGTCAGATCGAAGTACTGGGTCTCCGATCCGTCCGTGGCCCAGGGCGTGAAGTCCGCCCTGTTGACGCTCAACGAGTGTCCGACCCCGTTGCCGAGGAAGGTCGTCTGCGTCGTACCGCCGGCGTCCCAGCTCGTGATCCCGACGAACGTCGGGATTCCGGTCAGCGCCTGCATCAGACCACCTTCGATGTCGCCGGTAAGGACGACGTCCATGGTGATCCCGTTGTCGAGGCACTCGATCGTGCCAAGACAGGTCGTCTCGTCAATCGCGCCATCGCAGTCGTCGTCACGACTGTTGTCGCACGCCTCGGTCGCCACAGGGTTCACGAGGTCAGTGTCGTCGTTGCAGTCGGTCGCATCGGCAACGTAGCCGTCCGCCTGATCGCAAGCCATGACCGAGTAGTCTTCGTCGCCGAAGTTGTCCTCGTCCACGTCCGCATACCAGACAAACTCGCCGACAGCGCCGCTCTCATCGGTCGTCCCGTCGCAGTCGTTGTCCTCATCGTCGCAGGACTCGGTCGCGCCGGTGTAGTTGTCGTTGTCGTTGTCGTCGCAGTCACTGGCGTCGCTGACGTAGCCGGTGGGCTGACTGCACGAGCTCACGCTCGAACCGCCGTCCCCGTACCCGTCATCGTCGCCGTCCTCGTACCAAACGCTCGCATCGGCGGCGGAGTCTTCGTCCGTTTCGCCGTCGCAGTCGTCGTTCACGCCGTTGCAGACCTCGATCGCGTCGGGGTTCACGTTGACGTTGCCGTCATCACAGTCCTCGCAGGCGGCGAAACCGTCGCCGTCGAGATCCTCATACTGCACCGACCCGTCACAGTTGTAGTCGTTGGGGTCGTCGCAGGACTCGGATGCACCCGGATTGAAATCCGCGTCCATGTCGTCGCAGTCACTGGCGTCGCTGACGTAGCCGGTGGGCTGACTGCACGAGCTCACGCTCGAACCGCCGTCCCCGTACCCGTCACCGTCGTCATCCGCGTACCAGACGCTCGCATCGGCGGAGGACTCTTCGTCCGTTTCGCCGTCGCAGTCGTCGTTCACGCCGTTGCAGACCTCGGTCGCGGCGGGACTCACGTTGACGTTACCGTCATCGCAATCCCCGTCGTCCTCCGAGTAGCCGTCGAGGTCGTCGTCCGACGCATCGGTACCGTCGTCAACGTTACCATCGCAATCGTTGTCCTCGCCGTCAACGATCTCCACCCCTTCGGGCGAGTTGTCGTTGTCGTTGTCGTCGCAGTCGGTTGCGTCCGAGACGTAGCCGGTATCCGCTTCGCAACTCGTTGCCGAACTGTTTGCATCCCCGTACCCGTCATCGTCCGCGTCCGCGTACCACGTGCTCGCGTCGGTGGCGGAGTCTTCGTCCGTCTGCCCGTCGCAGTTGTTGTCCACGCTGTCGCAGACCTCGCTTGCACCGGGGTTCACGCTCGCACTGCCGTCGTCGCAATCCGAGTCGTCCGAGACGTACCCACTCGGCTGATCGCACGCATCGGTCGTGGAGCTCGCGCTCCCGTACCCGTCCGCGTCGGCATCGGCATAGAACGTGCTCTTCACGTCCTCATCGGTCGTTCCGTCGCAGTCGTCGTCCATGCTGTTGCAGGACTCGGACGCGTCGGGGTTGACCTCGGAGAACGTGTCGTCGCAGTCGGTCGCGTCGGAGACGTAGCCGGTCGGCTCTTCGCATGAGCTCGCGCTCGTGCTGGAGTCGCCGAATCCGTCTTCGTCCGTGTCCGCGTACCAGGTGTCGGCGTCGAGGCTCGTTCCCTCGTCCGTCGTCCCGTCGCAGTTGTCATCCGTGCCGTTGCACGTTTCGGACTCGTCCGGACTCACATTCGGATCGGTGTCGTCGCAGTCGCCGTCGAGATCGGACCAACCGTCCCCGTCGTCGTCCACGTCGTCCGTGCCCTCATCCACGTCGCCGTCGCAGTCGTTGTCCTTGCCGTCCGCGTAGCCGAGGCTGTTGACCTCGGACGCGCCCGGGTAGACCTCATCGTCCACGTCGTCGCAATCGCCGTTGCACACGGTATATCCGTCGCCATCCACATCGCTGTGGCTGGCGGCGTCCGTGTCGTCACAGTCGCTGGCGTCGCTGACGTAGCCGGTGGGCTGACTGCACGAGCTCACGCTCGAACCGCCGTCCCCGTACCCGTCACCGT